>Ga0209776_1001480_pt1 | contig 12073 bp, 13 predicted proteins | sample SaaInlLV_10m_DNA_3_FD_184670 | JGI IMG/M metagenome (GOLD analysis project Ga0209776, IMG submission 184670) | Marine microbial communities from expanding oxygen minimum zones in the Saanich Inlet - Saanich Inlet SI073_LV_165m_DNA (SPAdes) (version 2) | ecosystem: Environmental > Aquatic >...
AGAAATAGCAAATAATTTTTATGGAAATCATATAATGCCACTTGCTGAATATTATAAATTAGCTATCATGCACGATAAATAAAAGCAACAATTAATAAGAAATAATGGCTAACAATTAGTAAATAAACAATGAATGGTAAACAATTAGTAAATAAACAATGAATGGTAAACAACAATCAACAAAAATTGATAATTAAATGTCGACCGTTTATTTATTAAAAATATATGATATTATTATAAAAATACATCATGAATCATTCAGACAGTGATAACAATAATAACAATGATCATAGTGACAATGATAATAATGATAACGATGATATATATAACAACAATAATATATATAACAACAATAATATTTATGATCGAAATAACATATATAACCGACATGATATATACAACGCACATCAACACAATATTAACGTAGAAAATAACGAATATGACACATCGGTAAAATTTCCCACGTCATTAACAATTGAGGTTGACTGGGAAATCAAAGATGGAATTGAAAAGATATCGTTACCCACTGCAGAAAGTAGCTCACTTATTTTTAAAAATAGTCAACATATAGAAATTTCAAATGGAGAAAATAAAATGATAGTAAAAGTTACTGATTATGATGCAAACCCCACAAAAATAAAAATGCCAAAATGGATGGCAAAAAAAATAAAAGCAAAATTTGGAGATTTGGTAACTATCAACATTGCAAATATTGATGTCATAACAAAAATAGATGTTGCAATTCCTGAAGTTATTACAAATCCGGTGGATATATTGCAATTTAAATTAAGAGACAGAAATATGATAAGTAAAGACGAAAACATAGAAATTAAAATTTTTGATAAAAAATATGTAATCAAGATTGTGGCACTATATAACGAAAATAATAAAATAAATCAAGGAATGTTATTCGGGTCATCACTTTCAAGAGATATCAATTTAAATATTGTTTGATGAATATTGTTTGATGAATATTGTTTGATGAATATTGTTTGATGAATGCTGATTTATATGTTATTAATAATCAATAAAACATCGTCATTTGATATGGATGGTAAGTCATTATAATCGTTTATGTCGAATATTCCATTTCCTGATAATATTTTATTTATAAAATTTGTGGAATATATGTTATATTTATCTAATAATTGAGATAATATATTATCTATTTTATTCATCCAGCTTAATAATGTGATACATTTCGTGTTAATTTTAATAACACTCAATAACATCACACATTCAATGGGAAATAATATTTTTTTATCAATAAATTTGCTAAAACTATAATCAACCAATACAGGTATGTTCGATACATTTTGTATAGTTATAAATGAGTTGTGTGAAATGTCACTATTTTGAAACACATCATTAAAATTAATAACTACGTCAGTTAAGTTACATTTTTGCACAAGTATATTATGTAAGTTTACGTCATTATGATAATAACCGCACAAATTACAATATAACAATATCGCCAATAATTGTCGTATCAAAGATATTACTTCGTTAGCATTATCGTCGGGCATATTGGTTATGTAGTTGGACATTATATTTCCGGTTATATGTTCCATATATATTATATTGACAGGAAATATGTTATTTTCGACAAATGACGTACATGTATTAAATATTTTAATAATGTTATTGGGAAAATATGATATTAATGATCCATATTTTATTATTTGGTCACATTCATTAATAAATTCATCAAGTAAATAGTTCTCAGGATAATTATATTGCGACTTATCAATTAAAATATTGTTTACAACATTTAATATATCAGATATTTTAACAACGACACGTTTATTGTTATATCGCACATAATATACATATCCAAATGAACTTGTATTTATAAGTTGCTCAATAATTTCAGAATCGTTAAACTGATCAGTACTTACAGATTCGTCAATCAACAATAATTTTGATTTACATATTATTGCGTTACGAAAAACAGTGTTATGTGTAATGGAGTTACCAATACAATTCTTACATTTGTCAAGAATAACTTGTACACAGCTTGCTATTTCGCGAGTTGCTGCGGGGCTAATTGACCTAATCATCAATATAAAATTTACATATACAGGTTATTTTGAGTCAACATATTTTTTTTTCAATTATTTTTGCACAAATTTCTTTTTTATGATGATAATTTATAAAAATGATAAAAATAATAATATGTTTAGTAATTGCTGTAATAATGTATAAATCTATTACAAAAATATTAATGTCATCATGCACAGATAGTTCTGAAAACATTCACATCAGCACATTATACGGATCAAGATTTAACGGTATCAAATTAGGTAGACGTATGGGCATACCAACTGTCAATATTTGGACAGATAAAGAAATAAAATGTGGAATATATGATGCAACTTCTGATTATGGACCAGCAACTGTGATAATTGGAAAAAATGATAGAAAAAAGGCATTTGTCAATTTTACAAATTATACTCCAGAAATGGATAAAGTGGAAAGATTTAAATTTTGGAATTTAAACAGAATAATAAACAAGGATAGTGAATTTGTAAATACTTACAATAGAGGTTGTTGTTAACTGAGTGATTAAATAATTAAATGGTTAATGATTGAATAGTGTTATTTTAATCAAAATTATTTTGATGTGCAAATTTATCAATATGCAATCGGAAAATAAAACAATAACATTTATATTTTTTTTAGTAATTTTTTACGTAATATATAAATTGAGAGTAGAAACAACCAGTGGAAAACAATCAAGTAACATAGAAAAAATGATGGTTGTAAATAATAAAAATAAAACACATGGCAAATATGAAAAACGTAACAGATGTGACAAATGTGACAAATGTAACAAATGTAATAAATGTGACAATTGTAATAAAAAATATAACAACGTGGAAAAATATGCATACTATCCAGAGTATGAGTATGATGATTTATGGTATGGAAAAACTCCGTTTGTGTGGAATAATGGTACGAGACGACCATATTGGTGGGATTATCCAGATTATTCAAGAGTACATAGATGGTTTTATGATACATATCGACATTTATATTAATAATTTTAGACTTTAGATGGATCTTTAGGTTGATGTTCTTCAATTGGATGTTCTTCAATTGGATGTTCTTCAATAGTTTTTAGATCATCATTATTTTCTTCAAGTTTTTGAACGCTTAATATTGACACGTTTAATGTATCATCTGTATATTCATGATAAATTTCTTTGTAATTTTCTGCTTTTACCAAGCTATGATTTATTTTCAATATGTTAAATAAATCATCTTTTCTACCTTTTAAGCTATTTGAAAGAAATTTAAGCTTTTCAGATAAATCGTCAAATTTTTTAGTTCTGTATCCGTACATATTCACCCATAATCCATTATTGTATTCAACTCGTTGCTTAACTTCGTTTAAAAGTGTATGTATTCCTTTTAGATTATCTTCAATCGATTTGAGAGCAAATCCCAATGTTTGAGTGTAATGATTATTAACATCAATTTCGTGTAGCATTACTTCAATTAATCCAATGTTATGTTCTGTATCAAGTTCACCCAACAAATTTACAACATTTACATGATATGTTGTTTCTTTTATGGTAGACACAAAACCGTATATTTCTTGCGTCGTGATTAGCACAGATTGCATACATTTAATAGCGGCACTTAAACATACAGTGCCAACTATTGGATTACCTAACATCGATGTAGTTATTAATGAACTTACTGCATAACTCATTTATATTATTAGTTAATATAATTGTGACATATAATTCTACTTTATATATATTATAAATTCAACATTTTACAACCAAAATTATCAAAAGTTGAATTTATATATTCCAGTGATGATTTACATGCCATAAATAACATAATACGTAATAAATAACACATAAATCAATAGATATGAATAACTTAGAAGACACATCAGACACACCTATAAACATGTTAAATTTTACAGACGCAGATGTATTGATTAATGAAATAAATAATGGAAATATTAAAAATGGTGCAACATTGCCATTTTCGTCAGCAGATAGATCAAAAATACACGAAGCTGCAAAAAATATGAAACTACTGACAAAAACGGTTTCATGTGTTGGTATTACAAACAAAATAATTCACATTTCATTTAATGACCCAATCAATAGTTCAATTAACAAGTCAAATAACGAATCAATTAATGAACAAAACGAGGAATTTATATTAAATAGAGATATCGTTGAAATGTTTATAAAATATTCAAGAGTTCCACTTCCAACGAACAATCCAAAATATGTAAGTTATTATCTAAAACTATTTGAAAAATATTGCAAAGTAAAATATTGGGAAATATTTATTAACGACGTGAAAACTCATAATTTTTTAAATGTTAAAAATGAAATAAATAAAGTAAAAAGAAATATTATCGATTATATCAGAAATAACGAAGAATATAAGATGTTTAACAGTAACTTACCAAATTTGCGATCATCTATATTACAAAATACAAAAATATATAGCGCAAATAACATAAACAAAACATTATTGTCTATTGACGTAATTTCAGCAAACTATACGTTTTTGGTACAAAAATGCCCAAGTTTTGATGATAAATGGGATGATTTTATTAGAAAATTTACAACATATGAGTCATTAATACAATCAAAATATTTGAGAGAAGTTATATTTGGAGAATTAGAAAATAAAACGATCATGAAGGGAGCCATCAATTTAATATATGAAGTTAATGAGATGGTTCAAAACAATGATTGCTTCAATGATTTTAAAAAAATAACATGTTCAACAGACGAGTTAATATATGAAATTCCCGAAAATTATGATCTTACAGAATTTGAAAACAAAATGAAAACTATTGACGCAGATAAAAAAATATACAGAATTGAAAAATTTAAGTTATTTCAATTTCGTCCATATAATTTTTTCGTGAAAGAAATAATAAATGAAGATGGCACGATAACTCCCAATTTAAAAGGAGTACCAAAAGCATATTCGGCTCAATGTATAAAACGTTATCAAAATGAATGCATAACAGAGTTAGATCTAAAGACCATGATAGATGGTATTGATGCTACATATGACGAATGTTTACAATTTACATAACAAAGGACTTTATGTACGGAATCCATCCAATTTGAACGGTATCTTTAGTTTTATTTTGCTCACGTTTATGATAAAAAGCAGGAACTGCCTTATAACCATTAGTTTCTAACATTATCTGTTTGCTTTTTGTTAAATCAAAATTAAAAGCTTCAATGGTGTCAACATCAATTTCAATAATTGATCTTTTATCGTAATTTTGAATAGATTGAACTTCATTATTTTCCATTTGTGAATTTTCAATACCTTCTAAAACTTGAATAAGAGTGTCTGATTTATAACGTGATTGTTTTTTTCTTGAAAAATGCATGCCTAAAGTTTTATCATTAAATTTTCCATTTTCTGAATCGTAATAATCAATGGGCATGTTATCAACTGCACCCCCATCGACAAATACCATGCCATGATATTTTACCTGTACAAAGAAAAATGGAACAGCTGCTGACATAAGAACAGCTTCTCCAACATCGAGAGTAGGGTTGGAAACATGATTTTGATAAACGGCCTTACGAGTATTTAAACACATAGTTACTGCAGTATATTCAACTCCTGTTGCTTCATATAATTGTAGAAGATTCATGTTATGTTTACCATATTTTTCAAAAAGTAAATCATCCACAACTTTTTTTATATTTTTATTATCATGCAATCCAAGATGCTCGTACATATTAATTCCTTGTTGAATTGACGTTTCATCCAATTCTGTTAATTCTTTATAAAATTTTTTTCTGTAAACATCAATTTCACTGTTTGTGCATTTACATACAGCAAGCACACCAAACAAACTACCGACTGAAGTGCCGATTACACGTTTTATATATTTCATTTTATCAAGATTGTTCATGGCTTTAAATGATCCGCAAAATGCTAATCCGAGTATGCCACCACCATTTAAAACTAAATTTTCGAATTCATTTTCATCATCAAGTATTGAATTTTTTAAATCGCGTGCAGTTTCCATCTATAAATAGGTTAATAATTGGTATATTTAATACTCATAAAAAAACATTATAATTTCAATTGTTTTTTTGTAATATTTATCACACATAAGTAATTGGACGTATATAACATAAAGAATAGATGAATTATATATTAATGTGATGTGTTTATTAAACATTGTTACAATTAAGTTTTATAGTTGGCAATTTATGAAAATAAATTGTTAATGCGCCTCCATAAGATAGCAGTTAATCTACAAGATTCTTAACCTTGTAACCCGGATGCAAATTCCGGTGGAGGCTTAAATTTTAAACAAACTTCAGTTTACAAATAATGTTTTTAATATCGCGAACATTATCATATATATAATTTCTCAGTATAAATTACAAGCGACATAATGGAAAGTAATTTGCAAGTAATATACGACGAAGTATCAAAATTAATGAGCGAAGATGGCTACGAAAAATCAACGGCAGTATTGACAATATTAAAAATCTTACTAAACACAAAAGAATATTCAGACATGCTAAAAACACAAGTTAATGAAATAAAAAAGGACAATAAAATAGACACAAAAGATTTTCCAAGTTTATTTGTTATATTAACCGAATCTAAAGATTTCATATCGGACACATTGAATGACTCAACAATTGTAAAATCTAGCATAAATGGAGAATCTCTAAAGTATATAATTTACGGATCAATGTATTACGCGTTATTAGAAACAAACACTGACAAAGAAACGACAGATATGTTAATGGGAATGTTTTTGCCTTTATGGAAAATATTAAAAATAAATCCCGATAAAATAGCTAATGAAGCGCAATCATTATTTAAAAGATTGCAAAATTGTTGCGACTGTTGCAGTTGTTGTAAATGTTAATTTATGAATGTTAATTTGTGAATGTTAATAATACAATTTGTTCCAAATTATAAAAATTGAATTATAAATTTTTTGATAAGATCTATTAAATATTGTACATTAAACCATATTTAATACTATAAATAATAATGGACGCTACTAAACAAAATACAATCGCTGCCAAACAAAGCACTAGTGCCACAAGTACCAATACCGCAAGCACTGCAAATGCTATTGACAATATTGTAGATGACACGAAGAACGTCACTATTCGAAAAAAACGTTTGGGTAAAATCAACAATTCGATTAAAAAAATGGAAATAGTTTACGTTACAGAGCCAAAAAATTGTGAACCATCAGTTGCACGAAGAGTAAAATGTATGGTTTATACAACCACTCAAGATGACGATGGAGAATTTGTTACAGTTAGATACGGAGCATGTATATTTAGAAAAGAAAAAGATACGGATGTATACAAAACCGGAAAAGTTATTTCAACAGCGCTCAGCAGATTTCGTACAGATCCAGTATTCACAACTTTTAAACTGGATAATAAAACAAAAACAACTGATGTGTATGAGAACGTTGAAATGGAAAATAAAGCAGGTGGAAAATACATCACGCGAAAATTTGTTGAAAAATCCGAAGTTCCTGTAAGTAGGGAAGATCAAATTATCAGAGCAATCAGACAGGCAATGTGTTATCACGTCATTGGAGGTGTATGTGGAAAACAACAGAGTAAGAAGAAAAAAGAATTTAGCAATGTTGTAAATGCAGCAAATGCATAAAGTGTATATCGTTAGCGCGATATATTGATTATTTTATTTTTGGGTATTAAATATATAAATGAGTACTAAAACAGATAATTTAAATAACGAAACTAATCAAATAACAGATTGTACAACACACACAAATCACGCAAATTGTGCAAATTGTGTAATGAAATATCCAATATTAAATGAAACATCAGATGTTGAAGTAGAAGATAATATTAAAAATATAGAGATATCATTTTCTGGATGTATATGGAGATGTCCGTTTTATGCAGGAGTGTATAAAGGTCTTATTGATTTATATGGATATGACAGGGTACAACAATTAAAAATAGGAGGAACATCGTCTGGATCGTTAATGGCATTAGGAATTGTAATGGGATGTAGATGGGAATATTTATGCGATTTGTATAAAAAAATAGTAAAATATAGCGATCATTATGGAATATATGGAGTTGCATCAATATATGTAGAAATATTTTTGGACAAATTAATAAAAAATGAAGATGACTACAAAAAAGCAAACGGAAGATTATTTATTGGAATAACAAAATTTTTTAATAACAAAGTGATCATTTCAAGTTGGAAGAATAACGATGAATTAAAAAATACCATTAGAGAATCAACATATATACCATATTATGTATCAAGAAAAATGAATACGATAACGATCGATGGAAGGTTATCAGGAGGCCCAGTGAAAATAAGTGATAATACTATATTTATATCAGGTAATTCTGATGAAAATTGCCATATAGGTACATCTATGAAATTTTCAATGGGAGAAGGATTATTTACACTAAAAGAACCAATGCTTACAAAAGTATTTGATGATGGATATAATGCAACGACTAATTATTTTAATAAATTTGATGGAACGGTAGACAAATTAAATATTACACCTGTAAACAATTTAATTATAATGATAGCATGGATTGCGTATTTTTTGAGATATTTGGTTGGAGATTTAGTATGGGTCGGCTTGGGTTTATTTTTATATGAAATTCTTAAAAAATTGATATTTTTATTAGCTTATTTGGTGTTTGGTAAATAATAAAATTATGCGATATATGTAATCAATGAAAATATCCACCACTGAGCTATCAAATAGAATTAGCGTATATAATATTTTTTCTGATGGCAAATCGGGAATGGAAGAAATATCTATGAAAGATTTGTATGATTCGATAAATATAGACACTATAGATGATGATGATATACAAGACTACGGAAAATTACATTTAAGAGATTTGAAACGTTTAGATTATTCAATAAATCCAAGTGAGGACACCGCAATTTCTGTTAGAAAACATGTTGTGATATTTTCAATTGACAATACTCGGGCAATTATAACCGCAAATAGGTTGGTATTTATAGTCCCAGATGGAGCAGATTCTATAATAGGAGAAATCGGAAAAGATATTGATGACTGGGCAGAGTTGGATAGTTCGTTTGAATATAATGCGTACGAAAGATTGCTGACAGCAACAAAGTACTTGGACAAGAATCAACTGGAATTGTTAGAAAAAAAATCAGACGACATATTAAAACAAATAAAAAGAACAAATATAATGTCAGTTAAAACACAAGATGACATAAAAAATTTAAAAAATGAAATTTCATCAATTTTAAAACATTTTGGGCATATTGTTGATGTTCTAAATGACGTATACGAAGATGATGAAAAACAAGCATTTATGAACTTAACGTTATTAAAAAATAATTACATTCTTTTTAAGAACGTTGATGACAAACCAGAATTGCATGAAGGAATATCAAATTTGATCGAAGTATTTTTAATTGATTATAATAATTATGTATCAAGGGCGGAAAATTTGGAAATTAAAATTAAAGGTGAAGAAGATTTAATGATGATAAAATTAGATACTGTGAGAAATCAACTGATGATAATAAATACTGTAATTAGTATAATAGCATGCACTGTTGGGTTTTCTTCTTATGTCGCAAGTATATTTGGCATGAACTTGGACAATACTAAATACTTACAGCCTGTTCCTGGTGTGTTTAATGGCGTTGTAATATCCACAATGATTTTTATGCCGTTAGTTACAATAATTTCTGTATTTTGTTTAACAAAATTAAAGTACATATCTGGAAATATAAGATGACATACATTAATTTATAAATAAGATAACATACATTAATTTATTTCAATAAATGTAAAAATAAATGAACATATATAAAAAATTACGTAATAATTAAACGTATAATGACAAAAATAAAATTATATTATTTTAAAAACGCCAAAAGAATACCATATGACGATATGCATAATATTATGGTATTAGGAGAACCTAAAAAAGAATACATAGACAAATATTACGAATGTGTATATGAAAAAAATGAAAAAAAAGTTGTAACAAACATAGATAAATATTTGATGAAAATAATACAAAAATTTACATTCAAAGGAAATCCGCTAAGATCTGGTGAAAAAAAAGATCACCAAATAAAAATAAGATCTCACGTCAATATATCTGTTGGTGACGTGATTATGATTGGGGATAAACATTATGCAGTTAAATATGAAGAATGTGAAGAAATTATAAATTAAATACAATATATACAACACAATATACAATATATAATACACAATAAATATACAATATATACAATAAATACACAACGAATTATATTTTTTTAAGTGCTAAATTTAAACTAGATGACACCAATTCGACATTTTCGTAAGCGGGAACACATTTGTTAATATTTTTAATTGATTCAATAACTTGTTTAGACGAAGTTATTTTTTTATCGATAGTACATGACACTACCATATTGCGTACAACATAAATGGTTTCTTTTGTTTCGTATGTTACATTCCATTTTACACCATTCATTTTAATGTCGTTTAAAAAGTCATCATTTTTTATGATATTCGGAGATAATTCAACAATTAGATGTTCATTATTTATTTTGCTAATTTCGTTAAATAAATTTTTGTTATTTTGTCTTGTTTGTCGTGTCTGTTGTTGGCGTTTTTTTATAATTTTCATTTCCTTGTTCATTTTTTTGCAAAATTTAAGCTGTTCGGTTGTAAAATCGTCGAAGTCAGTTAATTCTACATGATATATGTCGCGATTGTACTGTTTTGATATATATTTACCTATTGCAGAAATAGAATATGATAAAACAGATTTTGACAAAGCGGAATTATTTATATTATTTACATTATTTATAACAGGTGTATCATGTACATTGCGTACATAATATTCACGATCATCTGATTGATGTGATTTGATTATGTTATCTGGTTGATGTGAATCAAGTGTATTATCTAAATTCGCTGAATTATATATATTATTTGCATCAATCAAATTATCTATCTGGGGGTCTGATGCTACATTTCCCATATAATATAGATGGATATTGTTTTTGTCTTAATATACTAAAATATATTCAAACATTATTAACACGATTTACCATCCATATTACTGTTCATATATAACAACATACAAAAAAATACTAAAATGTGCAATAAATAACTGCGTCACTCATAATATATAACATATACTTAAGGGATATGACTTAAAGAAATGCCGATTACATATGGTAGAAGCAACCAAAACTTCTAGATTAAATCACCAACTATGATACATTTAAATTATTATGTGTTATAGTTAGCTCCAGTAGCTCAGTAGTAAGAGCATTCGTTTTATAAGCGAAGAGTCGCCAGTGCAATCCTGGTCTGGAGTATGCCTTGTTAGTTCAAAAGAAGAACAACGCCTTTGTAACGCGTAAACATCGGAGCATTACCGATACAAGGCTTCACCTCGCATGATGTAATAGTAGCATGACAGACCGTATATCTGTATAAGAGCTGGAGCGTAACCAGCTGCGAGGAGCACCATTAGTTCAATAGTAAGAACATTATCCTGATAAGGTAATAAAACTGGAGCGTAACCAGTATGGTGTACTCCCTCTATAGTGTAATAGCAAGCACAGCGGCCTGTAAACCCGCTGGAATCGGAGCATAACCGATTGGGGGGACTTGTTCAAATCATAATTTGTGATAAAAACATAAAGAGTATTATGTAATGAAAATTATATAGTACTTAGCATACGTAGCACAATGGTAGTGCATTTCGCTGCAGACGAAACGGTTATCTGTTCGAATCAGATCGTATGCTTAATGGGTATTGAGTGATGAAAATCACATGATATCTTGCCTCGTTGGTGTACTGGTAACATCGAAGCTTTGGAAGCTTAAGTAATGAGTTCGATTCTCATACGAGGTAGCCACATTGGTCTAAAAGTAATGACGTCTGGTTTTCACCCAGTTGACGAGGGAGCGTTACCCTCATGTGGCTCGTCACGTTTGTCTAAAAGTAGGACATTTGGTTTACACCCAAATTGAGAAGGAGCGTTACCTTCACGTGATAGATCTTGTAGTATATGG
>Ga0209776_1001503_pt1 | contig 11915 bp, 10 predicted proteins | sample SaaInlLV_10m_DNA_3_FD_184670 | JGI IMG/M metagenome (GOLD analysis project Ga0209776, IMG submission 184670) | Marine microbial communities from expanding oxygen minimum zones in the Saanich Inlet - Saanich Inlet SI073_LV_165m_DNA (SPAdes) (version 2) | ecosystem: Environmental > Aquatic >...
CATCCAATACAACAAATGCATCCAATACAACAAATGCATCCAATACAACAAATGCATCCAATACAACAAATGCATCCAATGCAACGAACTCTGCAAACTCGGCAACAACAAATAATGAATCCAATAAATTCACTAAACCGGCAATAGGTGCAGAAATTAAATTACGTCATGTAACTACAAAAGAACATAACATATACGAAATGTTAAAAAAAGAGCACGATGATATGAAATTATTGCAAGCAACAAATTCATCACAAAAAATAAATGATAAAATTATGTACAACCTGGACGACATGAAATACGATTTAAAACTTGTAACATACATTTCATATTTGTCAAATAAAAAAAATAAATCTAAACTCAAGTTATTTCGTGAGTTAATATGTTGGGACAGCATGTAATCGTTTGCATATGATATCAACAATATTGATATTTTCTGCAGTGTCAGTAATATTATTTATATTGATTTCATTAATCAACGCATACACATCATACTCAATAATACAACTACCAATTACATTAACTGATATTTTTGTTATTATCTGTTTTTCATCTGTGTATATTGATACTCTATATTCAGATTGCGCATTTACTGTTGATGTTGCCAATACATATGATGTATTTAAATTTATCACAAATGTTTCATACGTCGACAATGAATCAAGATATTTATCCAAAAAAATCAATGAATCGCTTTCGTCAAATTTTGAAAAACTAAATGTACCAATTTCATCTATGTCACTTTCGTCGTCATCAATCAAGTCATCGTTTGTCGTATATAACTTATTTTCCGGATAATAATTTGATGGAGCTCGCGTTAATGAATCATCTTCAATTGTATCTCGAGATTCTGTTTCTTTATCTTTTAAACTGTTTATAACTTTTTTACGTAATGATCCTTTTTCGTTAGTATTTTTTATTTTTGAATATTTTACACATGAATTATCCAATGAATTTTCAAAATTAAATATTTCTATCCATTCAGGAATATTATTTTCTCCAATTGTCAAAAGCAAATATCGCGAATTTACATAAAAATATATGTTTCCTTTAATATCATGATATAACGTGCAATCAATATATTCCAGTTGATCAGAATCATCATATATTTGTAATTTCATTTAATAATAGTTATGTTGTTATAATTTATTGTGTAATAACGCAAATCTTGCATTTCATAAATATTTCAACTTTAATATAAAATATAAAATGAACGTTAGTCGCTTAAGGAAATAATACATAATACAAACTATTAAAAATGCAAGCAGAGCAAAATAGTAATATATACCCAACCAGTGTTACTGAAGGAAAAAAACATTCCTATAATTATTGGAAAAATAAGCCAGTGTTAAATTTTGATGAAGAATCTGTTGTGTCTGATAACATTGAAAGGCAATTAAATAACCGAAAAGTTTATGATCAAAATGATCCAATTGCATTACCAAGTTCGTTAAAATGGGTTAATGTTGACTTTAATAATGATCATGTAATGAATAGCATCACGCAATTTTTAAATGCACATTACCTAATTGATGAATCCGAACAATTTAGACTTGAATATACCAAAGAATTCTTACAATGGGCATTAAGTGATGATAGTATGGGAATCGCAATTTTGTCAAAAAAAAATAATGCGATATGCGGGTTTGTTGCTGCGAGTTTCAATACATTAACAGTATTTGAATCAGTAAAAAAGTTTGCTGTCGTCAATTTTTTGTGTGCACATCCTGTGTATAGAAAAAAGAAAATAGCGTTTACATTGATTGATGAAATTGTTAGATTATCTGTTAAATCTGGTGTGCAACAAGGATGTTTTACTGCAGAGCGTTGTGTTCCGTCCCCTATAACAACCATTAGGTTTTATCATAGACCAATAAATTATGTAAAATTGCAAAAATATGATTTTGTTGATGTCGAGTCAACTAATGAAAAACATCCAGAAAAAATACAAAAAACATTTGATGTCGATGGATCAATACCTGAAAATTGCGTTGAAATGGGCGACGTATATATTGACGAAGTGTATCAATTATACTCATCGTATATTAATAAATACAATATTTACGTTAATTATTCAAAAGATCAATTAACACATTATTTATTAAAAAATCCCACGATAGTTCGCAGTTATGTATATTTAAATGAAAACAACAATGTTGTAGATTTTTTTAGCTATTATAATTTAAATTCCATCGTAACTGCAAAATCAACCAGCGTGGAAAATCCCAACGATAAAATATTTGCTGGATATTTATTTTTATATACATGCAATGAAATAGCAACATCAGATTTTATGGGAAATTTGTTAAAAGTTGCCACATCTAACAAACTTGATGTATTTAATGTTACAGACACAATGATAATATCAGAAGTATTATTTGCGAGTGATGTTAAGAATGATTGCGATTCTGACAATAACGACGGAAATGATTCATATCAATTTGGATTTTTAAAAGGCACTGGAAAAGTTCATTTTAATTTTTTTAACTGGAAATGTCCTAAGATTACCACAAAACAACTATCATGGACTACTTTTTAATGAATATTATTGCGTTTAAATCGTGATTATTATTATACGATTATATAATAATATCAAACGCATGTTTTCTCCAAACTATGGTGCATATCCGTTTAGACAACCTGTCAAACGTCAAGAACGAAAAATGCCGGACCCAGTGTCATCGAGCGGATTTTATAAAATTGTTATTGTGCTTGATGAATCTGGCAGTATGTCAAATATTAGATCAGATATGATCAAATCAATGAATGATATTATAACAGAACAACAACAAGTTGAAGATCGTCCTGCGACTTTTACGTTTGTAAAATTTAATAATAAAATAAATAGAGTAATTGAAAATCAACCATTAGAATCTATTAAAAATTTAACATCTGAAGATTATAATCCAAATGGACCAACTGCTTTATATGATGCAATTGGAGATACAATTGATTGGTTTAGAAATGAAAAAAATGTATTAATGGTAATAGTTACAGATGGTAACGAAAATTCTAGCAGAAGTTATAACAAACAAGAAGTAAATAGAATGATAGAACAAAAGAAAAATAATAACGACTGGACATATGTATATTTATCTTGCAATTTGTCAACTCGTGATCAAGGAAATAATATTGGTTTAGAAACTTCAAGTTATACAACAAATGCAGTTGTTAATCAAGAAAATTTCTGTGATTATTTGTCAAATAACTTAAATACTGCAGTTAAAAAATCAAGAATGAAAGGAATTTCTGTTCAGTCACAATTAAATAGTTAAATTATTAAATCAATAGAAAAATTAAAATAAAATTTAATTATATATTCTTTATGCAATAAAACTTTTTGTCATTTTTTGTATAATTTGTAGATTTGTAATTAATCGTTTTTAACAATTTTGAAATTATTAAAAACATTTCTTTGTCAATATTTATTGGTTTAATATCTTTTTTCTTTGTTTTTTTGTTATTATCAGAATCATCAGAATCAGTTGATTCTTCAGAGTCAACTTTGTTTAACTGTTCAAAATAAAGATCAGTTCTTTTAGTATTATATTCGAGCATTTCTTTGTATGTTATAATTAATTGCTGTAATTTATCAGGTTTCATTCTGCTAAAATGATCTGAGCTCATTATTTTAAATTCTAACAAACTTTTATTTTTTGTTTTAAATAATTCATTTAAAAAATTTAATACATTTCCATATTTTTCTTTTGCCATTTGCATCATATATTTATTTAGTTTGTCGTACATTACAAATGACGAATCGCTTTCATTTACAGTGAATTTTTTTATATTTGACATTTTTGCTATTTTTAATGTTATTACGCTATATCAATAATAAATAAAATAATCAAATTTTTATAATTGGAATCTTAAATACAATTACATAAATTAATTAATTTGTTAGCTTTGAGCACATTGAACCTTTCCATCATCATTTCCATCGTCATCTCCATCGTCATCAGAATCATCATCTGGGTGATGTTTTTTCATCCTATGTTTATAAAATTGCCTTTCTTGTTCTGACTCAAATTTAGATTTTAGCTCTTCTTTATATTCTTCAATATCAATCATTTTAAATTTTTTATCTGTTTTATGTTTTTTAACATTACTTCCTTCGTGATTTTTGTTCAATGCATTTACAATTGTAGTCATATGAATGTAATTTTTTGGATGTTCCACATTGAATTTTATCATTAAGTTACCATAATGATCTTTTGATTTGGGCATTCCTTGTCCTTTAATTACAAACATGTCGCCATGCCTTATCGGAGTATAATTATGTATCGGTACTGAATGATTATCCAAATGATTAATTGATTTATTAAAACCAACCAACGATTCTTCAAATGTCAGATCAATTTCTGTATATAAGTCATTGTAATCTGATTGTCCATTGCTACCAACTGCTTTATTTCTTTTAAATGTGTCGTTATCATCAACGACAAAGTATACAATAATCAAGTTGGTCCTTCTAGTTTCTGGATGTTCGTCTGTTGGAGGAATTTCATGACCTTGGTTTTGAATTGTCGTTATTTTTTTTGTTTTTACACCTTTTGGAATATCAATTTCAATGTCAAAATTTTTAGGTACTCCTTTATTTCCTTTACATTCACTACATAATTTTATTTTTGGATTATTTCCAGTTCCTTCGCAACCGTTACAAGGCATTTGTACATGACCCATTGGTGTTCTCATCAATACACATCCTTGTCCACCGCAGTCCGTACAATGAATATTATCTTTGTCTGATTTATTTTTTGTTCCAAATCCTTTGCATTTATTACACGTATCAATTCTATTAATTGTTTCAGTTCGTTTTAATCCAGTATACGCATCCTTAAGCGACACTTCTACTTTATGTTGGAGATCTGGAACTCCTTCAGTATTTGATGGTTGCATGTTACCGCCCCCAAATAATGAGCCAAGAATATCCTGAAGTCCTCCACCTCCTCCAAACATTTGAGAAATTATATCATCTTCATAATCTGGACCATCTCGTTCTTCCAATCCTTTATGTCCGAATTTATCGTATATTTTTTTCTTTTCAGGATCCGATAGTATTCCATACGCAAGACCAATCTCTTGTGTCTTTTCTACAGCATCGTCACTTTTATTTCTATCAGGATGCCATTTTCTCATTAATTTTTTATAAGATGATTTGATGGCGGCATCATCTGCGTCACGTGACACTTCCAATAGTTCGTAAGGATCTTGATGTTCTGGCATATTTATATAACGTGTATCATCTATATAAATATTAACATATAAACGCAAATAGAAATCAATTTTTTATTTATTTTGTTATGAATTGTTATTAATCTTCATAAAATTGGTTATTTATTTCATTAAAAAATGATGAAAATAGTTCAAATGTATCTGTAATACCATCCGTTACAGATTTTTCACTGCTTGTATCTAAATTTAATGTTGGTAATGTAAACAATAATTTATAACTATTTTCAACTCCTTGTGCTTCATCAAGCAATATTACATCTTCGCTTTTGTTTGCGGCAAGTTTATTGAACGTGCTTATGATAAATGAAAATATAAATTCAACTGTTGCTAATGACGCTATTATATATTCTCTGTCTTTTTTAAGTATTATTTGACATAGATCATTTGAGAGCTTATCCACTGGTAAAACCGAAGAATATTTTTTATAGTAAGATTTTTGATAATTTGGATCTTCAAATTGTTCTAAAAATAATTCAAATTGTTTACTATGACTGCCATCTACTTTACATATATTTACATGCATTGCATTTACAATTTCTTTAATTTGCGATTCAGTGGTCATTTTGGTTGTTGCTATTGCCAAATGTATATTATGTTCATGTATTAACGATGAGAAATTATATATTCCTAATAAAAATGTACCATGTGGATTATTTTTAATATTAGTGAAATATTTTAAGTTACTTATACTTGATAATTTAGAGTTAAGATATCCTACATGATCTATTTTATCGTTTTCTTTTTTAGCAATATTATCCATTGGGCTAATAATATTACTAAATAAATTTAATTGATCAGTGAGTGAATAAAAATTGAAATTATTTAATTATTATTTGAGTATTTATGTATACATATTTATCAAAATTAATTAAATGCCAACCCCATCAGGAACAATAGATCTTCACAATAACGATGTATCAATTAGAAACTATATTTTTAATTGTGCGTCTGCAATTTTAAAGAAACGATGCGCACATCAAATTGATACTCCTGTCATTGAATTAATGAGCACAGTTAACACATTATATGGAGGAGATTTCAATAAATTAGTATATTCGTTAAATGATGGTAACACAACTAACCTTAATAATAATTTATTATTGCGATACGACCTAACTGTTCCATTTGCTAGATATATTGGTGATTATGGACTGGATAAATTTAAGCGTTTTCAATATGGTAAAGTGTATAGACGTGACACTCCTCAATTAAATAAGGGACGATATAGAGAATTTTTTCAGTTAGATTATGATATTGCCGGAAATGATCAAGGTTCTCATGTTAACGATTTAGAAATGTTAGAAACATTAAGTGAATTACTAGATACCATAATCGGAAAAACTAAATATACTGTTAAAATTAATCACAAAGATATCGTAGTTAATATGCTCAATGAACTTGGAATACCTGAGGATAATCATCCGGATGTTTTTATTGCAATCGATAAACTTGACAAAAAACCATTCAGTGATATAACAGAAGAGTTATCCAAACATATTTCACAATGTTGTATAGACAAGCTTGAAAATAAATATAATTTATTTGCCAGTAATCCTGATAATTTAACTGACTTAATGAATTTACCTGAAAACAATTATATAACTACAATATTTTCAGTTCTCAAAAGACTCAATATTGATAATTATATATTTGATCCATTTTTAATTAGGGGGATGCAGTATTATACAGGAATTATTTATGAAGTAGTATACAACGACAAAGATGTGATTTCTAGCTCGATTGCTGCAGGTGGTAGATACGATGACATGATAGAAACATTTTCAAATAAAGGTAATATTCCGGCAATTGGATTATCGCTGGGTGTTGATAGAATTGTTAAAATAATAGAACATCAACAAAATCTGCCAATCAGCATAACTGAAAATATTCCGCAAATATATGTTGCGTCCGTTGGAAAAAATATGGAAATTGAAAGATCTATTTTATGTGCTGAATTGCGAAGAATGAATTATTCAGTTATAACATCTGATTTACCAAATCCAAACATGAAAGATCAATTGGTGCATGTTCTCACGAAATATTCCAACGTGATTCCCGTGATGATTATTATTGGCGGAAATGAAATTCAAAATAACGTCATTAGCATAAAAAATATAAATGTAAATAAACAAATAGTCGTTAATCGAGTAAATGAACAAATGCGAGAAGTTATAGATAATATATTGCAACAATAATTTGCGACTAATATACTTCTATCATATTGCTAATATTACTAGAATCGGCATGTATGATGTTCGAATAATCAGTGTCGCCCGAATAACTGGTGTTACACGTGTTTCTTAAAAACATATCTATTTGTTCAGATAGCGTGCATATATCTATATTTATTTTATTGGTTTTTGAATTAGCATTATTTTCTACTTCATATGCAAGTTTAATATAATTTGCCAACATCAAAAGTTCGGCAGGTGATTTTTGTTTTGGAATTATACTGATATATCCAGGATGATATACTGGCGAATTATAATAAATATTTTTTATTTTATCAAATGATTCAAAAAATGAGTCAGATATATGAAAGCCGCATACATATTTTAAATATTTTATAGTTTCACTCACATTTAATTCGTTTAATACAAATGAACTAAATAAATTTTCTATTTTTATTCCTGCAATTTTACATCCATGCCCGGATCCTTTAAGATAGTCAGTTCCCATTAAAATTGTTAGTTCCACATATTTTTCATGAGTAAATTCTAACTCTGATAAACCGTTATCCTGTCTTATTTGATTTGCTTTTTGTGACAAATTATAAATAATATCGTCACTTGATATTTTTAATGCTGTTTGTGATTTAATATTACAATCCCTCAAAATCGTCCCTCCAAAATTAATAATGTCTGTATCGTTTGATATTACTGGAGTCAATTTTAAATTTGATGATCGCAACATATTAAAATAATTATAAATTGCAGCACATTGCGGATCTGCTTCTCCCAAGCAAACAATATATGGTATTCCCATTAAATCTAACAGATTTTTACAATCCGCTACATTGTTATGAGTTATACTGAACGATTTTTTTAAATATTTTGTAAATTCTAAAGAATTTTTATCTTGAATTTCTTTGCATTTTTCGATTGCGGTTAATCGTCCATTTTTTCTTTTTTGTTCAGTGCCAAATTTCTCTTCTGGACATTTATTATCAAATACATATATTGGACAAATGTTTAATTTAAGCCAATACAATGTGTAGTTAAATAAATTTATTACATGATCCATTGATTTTTCAGCATCGTAATATTTTACGTTGTTTCCAAGTTTTCCAATTCCCATTCTATGCAATTGAAAAAATACATCAATTGGTGCATAATGCCATCTGTATTCGTCCAGTGATATTTTATTAGATGGGTTATATACGTTTTGATTTAACTTTTTGTGGTTAGTGATACCCATAATTTGCGTTATAATTTCATTTTTATACAGATCACTCATTTATTTTTTAGTATCAATTTTTTTTGTATTTATTTGAAATATTGAAATAAAAAATTGCTAAGCACATATAAATATATACGAAAGTACTGAGACTATAATGAATAATATATTTAATTCGTTAATTATATCAAAAGAAAATGAAGAAATTCGACTTAGGCAAGAAAATGAAGATGATTTTATTGAATATAAATTAAGGCTAGATACGAAAAATAAACTTGGGAAACAAAAATTAGCGTCTCAAATGAACTATCGTATGGAAATTGGAAAATTAATGCTGGGTCGAAAAGAAGCTCATTATGTTCTTGGAATTAAAGATAATGGAACTCTTGGTAAATTGTCTGAACACGAGTTACGTGTAACATTAAATATTTTATATTTAATAATTAAATCTTGTGATGCTAGTGTTGAGTTTGATATTGTCACTTCTCATAATTCAGATGATGGAAATATATATTTCTTAGCTTACGTTATTGTTCAAAAAATAGAAAATATTCAAATTAAAGAAATAAATGTTGCATTTGTTGGACCGTCACAACATGGAAAAACAACTACCGTCAGTAGTTTAGCATATGGTCAAACTGATGACGGTAATGGTTTTTCAAGAAACCTGGTATTCAAACATGCTCATGAAAAACAATGCGGAATTACGTCAAGTATAAAACAAGAAATTATTGGATTGTTTGGAGATACATTGGTTAATTATAACACTGGAATAACTACTGGATGGGAAGATATAGTTGACATGTCTGATAAAATTGTAAACTTAATTGATTTACCGGGAAATTTAAAATATTTTAAAAGTACGTTTGTTGGATTATCTGCATACCGAATAGATTCGATACTAATTGTTATTAGCCCAGAACAATTTATTGAGCCCGACATATACGAAATTGATTTTTATAAGTCATTTGCAGAAATATTTGACATTCCATATATGTTTGTTGTCATTAACGATGGAGATGTAATTAATCATGCTTTACATACTGATGTTTTTAATAAATTAAACATTGACATTTCGTCAAATATTAATAAAATTGCATATTTTTCAAATATTTCTTATTCTGACAGCTCAAATGATTTAATGACAACAAATTATGATAAAATTATATCATTTCTTTCCAAAACTGAAAATACAACAAATTTAATCAATTCAACTAATTTAACATATGATTCAGTTCCTTTGTTTTGTGTGTTGGTTGTCTATAATATATCTGATGTTGGATTAATTTTTTCAGGTACAATGAAATATGGAACATTATCAGTAAATGATAATATTTATATAACTGATGGCCATACTTATTATAAATCAAAAATAAAATCTATTCATAAAAAACAAATAGATAGCTTAAATATTTATGCAAATGAAAATGGCGCAATATCATTAGAAATTACTCCAAAAGATAAAATTAATCAAAAATTTAACAATCACATGGTTATAACTACCGATATTCATGATAATTATGATACGTTCTTATTTGAATTACTTGGAAATAATATACAATCAACAATAGGTACTTTTAGATGTGACCAGATAGTACAATGTTCGTTGTTTGTTGATAATATTACTACGTCTGTAACTGTAAAATCTGTAAAAGATAATAAAATATTGCTTCAAAGTAATAAAAAAATCATTGTTCCTAGTATTAAAAATCCAAAATGTATATCGTTTTTACAATATGGCGACATTGTTGTGTTTGGTAAATTATATGTAGGTTCGCTAGATTCACTAGAAATATAAAGTTATATCAGTTAGTTTTTCTACGGATTTAATCTATTTGGATCACGAGGAAATAAGCTGACATTTCTTATATTTTTTAGATCAAACATTAGCATTACAATTCTTTCTAATCCAAACCCTCCTCCTCCATGAGGAGGAGATCCATATTTAAAAGAATTTAAATAATCATTAAACGGTTCAGTATCTAGTCCAAGTTCTTTTATTTGAGAGGTTAACTTGCTATAATTATTTTCACGTTGTGCTCCTGAACATATTTCTTGTCCTCTCATAATAATATCGTACGATTTTGTATATTCTGTTCCTGGTATTCTCATTGTATAAAATGGTCTCACTGACGTTGGATATTCTGTAAGTACAAATAAATCTGCTCCATACTCTTCCTTTATTATTTTGCCCAAGCGACTTTCATTTTCTGTTGATAAATCGTCAGTTTCGCATTGTTCATATCCTTTATCATTTAACATTTTAGCACCCTCTCTAAAATTAAAAATTAATGGCTCATTTGGAATTACCAAATCATCAAAATTATGATGTGTTTTTAAATATGATATTTCAGCATCACATGTTTGATATATATCCATGTAAATGTAATGCAATGTATTCCATAATGTCCTAATTATTTCTAAATAGTTAAATGGAGGAGTTAATTCTATTTCCATGTCTAACCCAATAAATTCACATAAATGCCTATTAGAAAATGATTTTTCTGCTCTAAATACTGGTCCAACCTCGCACACTTTTTTAAAGTCTGCGTTAATTAACATCTGCTTATAAAGTTGTGGAGATTGTGCTAAATATCCTACTTTATTAAAATAATTTAATTTAAATACAGATGCTCCTGACTCAGAACTTGTCCCTATTAATTTTGGTGTATTTACTCCAATAAAATTATTTTCATGTGTGCATTTTAAAAAACTTTTTGTTACGTTATTTTTTAATTTAAATATTACGTTATTTACAGGAGTTCTAAGCTCAAAATATCTATTGTCAAGTCTTGTAGGTAATAATACTGCACATCTGTCAGTATCGTCATTATATAATGTATTTGCATCAGATATTTGAAATGGTAATCGTTCAACGGGTGCATCTATCACTTGCATATCTTTTACGTTAAATTCAAAACTATCATATGTGCATGATTTTATTGTTGGTTGAGATTCTGGCAAAGCAGCTAAGCATCCTTTAAATAATACTAATGTTTCAACCGGCAATGATAATAATTCTGCAAATGCATCTGCTCCAATTTCCTTTTTTAAGCAGACACATTGCAACGTTGTTTGTCTTGATCGTAAAATCACAAAACACATATTTGAACTACTCTTTCTTACGCTATTAATTCTGCCATACGTACATATGGATTGCATTGGATATATTAATGATTCTAATTCGATGTATACAAATTCTTGATTCATGGTAATCTTTAAGGTTATCATGAATAATATATATTATTAATTTCATTACATTTTAATTCAATTTTTTATGTAAA
>Ga0209776_1001517_pt1 | contig 11832 bp, 13 predicted proteins | sample SaaInlLV_10m_DNA_3_FD_184670 | JGI IMG/M metagenome (GOLD analysis project Ga0209776, IMG submission 184670) | Marine microbial communities from expanding oxygen minimum zones in the Saanich Inlet - Saanich Inlet SI073_LV_165m_DNA (SPAdes) (version 2) | ecosystem: Environmental > Aquatic >...
ACAAACATACTTTCCTAAAATATCTAGTCGAGTTACCAGCTCTGGCTCAATGGAGTCAAACCCAATAGATGTTATGTCGCCTGAAATTGACTTAGAGCAAGTGTTAGAATCAAGCACTAGCATTGATTGACCTATGGCTTCTTTATTAGTAATTGGCGGCAGTGGTTTTTTTGGAAAATCTTTTTTAGACTCTTTTCAAAGAGGGTTATTAAGACCTTGGTCTATTGATAAAGTTTTAATTTTATCTCGACATGCAACAGATTTATTAACATCCCATCCAGAACTCTTATCTGGAGCTATTGAATTAATTGACGTTGATATCACAACAGTAGATTTTTTACCGTTTGCAGATTATGTGGTTCATGCGGCTGCGTCAACCGATGCATCTCGTTATTTAAGTCATAATGAAGAGGAAAAGAAAAATATTATTATGGGTATTCTTAATTATTGTCAACTTGCCACTCGATTTCATAAAGACAGTATGATTGTTTTTACTAGTTCTGGTGCAGTTTATGGTTATCAGCCAGAGTATGTAAAGTATTTGACAGAAGATATGGCTTTTGGCGATATTGAGAACCTTGATGAGGTAAAAAAATCTTATGCTTATGCCAAGAGGGATGCAGAGTCTGCTATACAAAAATTAGGACAAGCGGGGTTGAATGTAAGCATAGCTAGATGCTTCTCGTTTATAGGCAAATATCTTCCTAGAGATCAACACTTTGCAATAGGGAATTTTATAGCTGATGGTTTGACTGGCAGAGATATTAATGTAAAAGCAGACAGAAAAGTGTATAGGAGTTATATGTATGCTGATGACCTTGTCAAATGGCTAATGACTTTAGCTGATAATGCTAATCCAAAGTGTCCTATTTACAATGTCGCTTCAGACGAAGAAGTTGAGATTAAGGAATTGGCTGATATTGTTGCAAATATTTTCAATGTTCGTATTAAAAGTTCGGAAAATAGCACTAAGCATATAGATCGTTATATACCTTCTGTAAAAAAAGCTGATAATGAACTTGGCTTACGTAATGGTTATGAACTTAAAAAGTCTATACTAATGAGTATTAATAAACCCTTTGTATGAACAATATAAATGACTCTTTGATTTTAAATAAAACTAAACTAGTGCTTGAGCTACTACAAAATGAAAGCACTCTGGCGGAGATTTCTAGCAAGTATAATATCCCTCTACAGAACCTGGTAAAATGGAAGGAGACTTTCTTAGCTAACGCTGAGATTACTATGGAGCCCTCTAAAGCGTAAAATGAGGGTAATTAAGGTATCAGCAGGTATTTCAAAAAGAAGAGGTTTACTACTTCGCCAGTCGCCTGAGTCCAAAGGAATTTGGGGAGACTGTAGATTTGAAGTAAATAATGAAGTAGAAAAATGCGATTGGTGGTTTGTATTACACGGGTCTGGTTTAGTTAAGACTGAAAATTGCCTTTGTGATCCAGATCATATTATTTATGTATCTATGGAGCCTACAGAGAAAATGAGTCAGGCTTCAGATGAATTTCTAAAGCAGTTTTCATGCCTAGTAATGTGCGATAGAACTGTAAAGCATAGTAGAATCATTTACAATAATTGGATTACTTGGTGGGTGGGGATTGTTGTTAATAAAACTAAAAGAGGGCATAAATTTAGCAACAATTCAAAGCTTAACTATGAGAAGTTGTCGAGCTCTCGTCCTTTAAAAAAAATGAATCGAATATCTATTATTATGTCTAATAAAGACTTTTCTACTGGCCATAAAAAAAGAATAGCATTTTTAGATGAAATAAAAAATTCATCAATATCCAAATACATAGACATATACGGACATGGCCACAATCCAATTGCTGATAAGTGGGATGCTATTGCACCATATAAATATCACTTAGTGTTGGAAAACAGTATTCAAACAGACTATTGGTCAGAAAAATTAGCCGATGCTTTTTTGGGGTTTTCTTTACCGATTTATTATGGGTGTCCAAATGTGGGCGATTATTTTTCAAGAGATTCTTTATGCCTTATTGATATTGATAATATCGATAGCGCGATTGAGACACTGCAAAGAATAATTGAAGGTAACACTTATGAAGGCAGTATTGAGGCGATTAACATTTCAAGGGACAAAGTTTTAAACGAATATAATATATTTAATTTAATGTCAGAAATGGCTATCAATAGCGCTGAAAAATATGAGAATATAAGATTAAATACAAATGCATTTTTTAAAGACTCTTTTGTTAAAAAAATAGCTAGATTTATACTTTCAAAATTTTATGATAGATAGAATTCAAATTTATATTTTATCAAGGGATCGTCCGATATTTCTTGAGGAGATGATTGATTCATTATTAAATCAGAATCAAGCGTTAATTCAATTTGAAATAATTGTTTCAGATAATTCCGTGGGTGATGATGTTGAAAATATGATCGCCAAGCGTTTTTCTATGAAGGATTTTAAATATATTAAACGCAGGCCTTCGCTATCTGCTAGAAAGCATTTTCAATTGATTGTTTCTGAGTTGAAAGAAAAATATGCAATTTTATTACATGATGATGATATATTGCATCCAGACTATATCAAAGAGATATCATGTTCATTGAAAGACAAGGGTGTGGTAGCTATCGGGTGTAATGCGTTTATTTTTAGTGATGATATTCAAAAAATAAAGTCAAAGATGCATAAATCTGTAAAACCTAAGCGATTTAGTAATGAGAAAGATTTTTTAGAAAGATATCTTCCAGGTGGGGGTGGAAGTGCCCCGTTTCCGGGATATTTATACCAAACAGAATACCTGAAAAAAGTGTTCCTTAAAATTCCAATTAAGGGAAAACATTCTGATGTAGCAATATTAAGTTCGTTATTAAATTATGGTAGCATCCTATGGTTGGAAAGCCCTCTAATGTACTATAGGAGGCATGAATCTAATGATAGTGTTGTTGAAAGTATTCCAGATAGATTACAACTTCTTAATTACATGAAAAGCAAGGGCATTAATAAGAAATCTACAGGTTTTTTACTTTTTAGAATTATTTTTTGGTTAAACTGGGTTTTACAACAGGGAAGATTTTTAGTAAATATTACTCATTGGCGCTATCGTACAGTTGTCTTATCTATCCTTTTAAAAATCATGAAAATCTCTATGACACGAAATTTTTGGAAGATACTATTTTTGCGGTATAAAATGGATTTATAGTCTATAAATTTCTGACTAACAAAGTATATGAAAAATAAATTTAAAGTAATTCATGTTATCACATCTCCATGTGGTGGTGGTGCAGAGCTATTAGTGAGAGAGCTAACTCAACGAACAAATAATTTAGGTGTTAACTGTAAAGCGGTATACTTTAATTATTCAGCAGAATGTGCAAAGAAAATGGAGTTTTCCGATAATGAGCTGAATTTAAATGTAAGTTATCGAAGTCCTTTTGCAATAATTGCATTAAGAAAACTGTTTAAGTCAGAATTGGCAGATTTTTCTAGTTTGATTATTCATGCTCATTTAACATGGCCGCTGTTTTTTGTAGCTTTGGCAAGTTTAGGACTTCCAGTAAAGTTGATATTTACTGAACACGACACTACAAATAGCCGTAGAAATTCTTCTGTTTTTAAATATATTGAAAGAATAATTTATAATAGATACACTTCTATAATTGCTATTACGAACGGGGTTAAAGACAGTTTGCAAGACTGGCTAGGTCCTGGTTTATCTAGTAAAGTCTCCACTATTCTTAATGGCGCCCGTTTTTTTTCTTTTAAGGAGAGAGGGCCTCTTGGTAAATGCATAAAATTTATTTCCGTTGGCTCCTTGATACCTAAAAAAGGTTTTGATAGGACGATTAAAGCACTTTCAAAGCTAGAGGATATTAATTGGCAATACGAGATTATTGGTGAGGGACCCTCAAGGCTCGAGCTTGAACAGTTGATTTCTTCTCTTGGTTTGCAAGACAAGATTATATTATCCGGTTGGAGTCTAGCGTTGGAAGAGGGGTATCATAACGCTAATATTCAGCTCATACCTTCTAGGGTTGAAGGATTTGGTCTTGTTGCCATTGAAGGTATGTCAACTGGATTGCCAGTTATAGTATCTGATTTAGATGGCCTAAATGAGGTTGCTCCTAATTCTGTTGATTCATGTTTTTTAGTCAAAAATTCAAACGATATTGGCGAATGGGTTAATACAATTAAATCATGCATTAACGCTTTAGAAAAGGATATGGTTTATATTTCTCAGGAATCTTATCAACATTCTCAAAAATTTAGCTTAGAAAAAATGACCGAGAGTTATGTTGATTTATACAGACAGGTTTTGAATAAATGAATAACATCTTCTTGATTAGCGGCAATTCGGATTGGCAAGCTGGGTTAGATCTTAAAAAAGAATGCCTGGTGTTGGCAGTCGATAAACTCTAAAGGGTATTATTTAATGCAACTAATCAAATCAACAAAAACTCTTTGGCTATTGGTTATCGTTATTCTAATGCTAAAAGTTTTATTCTTTATGTATTTAAAACTATTTGTTGAGGGGGCTATATTTGGTGGAGGGAGTGATGCTGACTACTACCACAGCTATGCTTTAGGCTATGGGGGTGATTCTGCAGCTAATTTTTGGCCAGAAATCTTACGATTTTTGAATGAAGTTGGCTTATATAATCGAGATATATTTAGCCTAATTTTATTTGTAACCTCCTTTACCTTGACACCTTATATATACTACAAGCTAGTAAAAATTCAAGCCAATGGAATTAAGCCTGTTAAAGTGGGATCGGTTTTTTTGATTATTTTTTATCCTACGCTTTTTTACTTTACAGTAGATGTATATCGTGAAGTTTTTATGTTCACTGTTTTGTTGTTATCTTTACTACTTTACAAAAAAATTCTTGAAGTTAATTGGCTAAGAGGTAACGTCTATTTTCTTATTTTCTTGGGCTTAGCTTTCTTCTTATTTTTGATGCGGCCTTATTTGGGCGCTGCCTTAGGTTTAACCCCATTTATTTATTTGATATTTTCGAAAACTAAAAGGTATATTAAGACATGGGTAATTATATATTTTGTGGTATTAGTTTTAGCTAAAGTCTCCGGGGTGATTGACCCGATACTCTTGTATAGAGAGAGTGATGGGTTTAGTGGTGGAGGGGCTACATTGGATATTGGGTTGCTTGATAAAAATCCAATTATGTTTCTTGTTTATTACTTATACAGTCTTTTTGGACAGTTGTTTGGCTTATTTCTGGTTAATGTTAATGCGGTGTTAGTTTTTTTTCTTGAGTCAGTGCCGTTTATTTTAGCATTCATCTATTTATTTAAAAATATAAGATTTATGACTAGGTTTTCGAGTTTCTTACTGATATTTTTTGTTATTTACACCACTATTTGGGCATTAGGAAATGATAATTTAGGCACAGCAGTTCGTTTGCGAATACCAAGTTATTTGGCTATTTTTGCCTGTATGTTTATTGTGTATCAAGTGAAAACCAAGCTTAGTTTTAATAAAATTATATAGAGGAGTATAAAAAATGCTTGAAGAAGATAGGCCTTTAGTTACAGTTATTACTTCACTGTATGATGCTGAAAAATACATAGAGGAAACCGTAGAAAGTGTAATAAACCAAACTTATGAAAACTGGGAAATGATTATAGTTGATGACTGCTCTACCGATTCGAGTAGAGATATAGTAAGGAAGTTTGAGAGTAAAGATAATCGAATCAAACTAATAGAATCTAAAACAAACTTTGGAGGTCCTGCAAGACCCAGGAATATAGGATTAGAAAATGCAAAGGGTAAGTATGTTGCTTTTTTAGATTCAGATGATATTTGGTTAGCGAATAAATTAGAAAAACAGATAGAATTTATGGAAGATAATGACTGTGATATTGTCCATACATTGGCAAATGTTATTGATGAAAATGGTAAAGTGCAAGGCCCCTCAAAAGGCTCTAGAGTATTTAATAAATTAAAATATATAATGAATAATGAAAATATACTTTTTTATACTAATTTTATTAATATAAACACTGTAATGATGAAAAATTCAAATAATATAAGATTTACAGAAGATAAAAATTTAGTTGCGCTAGAAGATTGGTATTTTTGGGTCGAGGCTAAAAAAAGTTTAAAAATAAAATTACAAGAAAAAATACTTATTAACTATAGGGTTCATAATAGTTCAATTTCACAGAGAGAATTAGATTTAGGATATAGAAAAAGCTTGTACATGCTCTCCTGTCTCTTGTTAAATAATAATGTTTCATTATTTCATTATTTCATTATTCAATGAGTAGTTTATTGAATATAGTAAGAATTATTGCTAAAAAATTTAGGCTTATCTAAACTTAAATAGATGATTGAATCTGCTTGAGTGCCTTTGAATACCTGGCTATACTAATTAAATTTGGAATGCCTATTTCTTTACTTTGAAATTACAGGCGACATATTTTATATAGCAGCTATTGCAGATTGGCAATAAAAGGATGAGGTGAAAAATATGACAAATATAACGATAATAATAGGAAAGAATAGTAATTTATCACATCATTTGATAGGTAAATTAAACAATTCAATAGCTGTCTCTTCAAGAGATATTGTGTCTGATATAAATATATTATCTAAATATAAAGAGCGGGAGGTGAATTTAATATTTAATAATTTTCAGCCAGCAGAAAAACTAAATGAAATGCTTAATACTGAAGAATACATAATGAATTCTATTGGCGTAACTTCTAAAGTATTAAACTATTGCCTAGTTGCTAATATAAATGTAAATAAAGTTATATATACTAGTAGTAGTTCCGCGTATGGTAATAATATATTTTGTACTGAAACTGATGAAATTAAACCTGCGAGTTTGCACGCCTCTTTAAAAGTTGCAAATGAAAAGATGATTGAAAGATTTTGTGAAAACAACAAGATTAACTATACCATTGTAAGACTATTTAATATGTATGGAGGGTTTGATAAGTTCTCTATCATTAGTAAGCTTATTTCTGCAATAAGAGATAATAAAGAGATGACAATTGTAAATCATGGAAACTCTGTAAGAGATTTCATACATGTTGATGATGTTGTTGATATATATATAAAACTTTTAGAAGTGGAGGGTATTAAACTTATAAACATCGGAACAGGTATAGGGACTTCTGTTAAGAGCATAATTGATTTTTTAAAACAAAATAATATCAATATAAAAATAAATAATATTTTTAGAAATGAATTGAAAACTTCAACTGCAAATATCAAGCTCTTAAATGAGCTTCTAAATAAAGAATCATTTGTAATAATAGAGGATTATGTTAAAAAAGAGTTAAGATTGTGAAGAAGATTCTCATACTTGCAACGGTGCCTATGAGCTTAACTACTTTGCTAAAGGGTCAAGCTAAATATTTGAGTGGGTTTTATGAAGTTAAACTTATTACATCTAACTCTTATATAAATTCTAGAATAGCTGAGTTTGAAGGTGTGGAGGTTAAGGCTATAGATATGTCTAGAAAAATAACTCCTTTGCAGGACTTAAGGGCATTATATAGGCTTTACAGGTTTATCTTAAATGAAAATCCTGATATTGTTTATACATTTACTCCAAAAGCTGGACTCCTTGGTATGATGGCTTCTTTTTTATCCAGAGTACCTGTAAGAATACATAATGTTGTGGGCTTGCCATTGATGGAGGCTAGTGGAAAAAAGTTTATTTTATTAAAGTTTATTGAGCGATTGACATATTTTTTTTCCACTAATATTTTTTGTAATAGCTTTGGACTGAAAGAATATATTAATAGCAATTTAACTTCATTACCTATCACTGTAATAGGTCAAGGCTCAATTAATGGCGTCGATACAGAGTACTTTAAAAATAAATATAGCAAAGAAGAGGGGTTGAAAATAAGAGGTAAATACAATATATTGAAAGATGACTTTGTTATAACATTTATTGGAAGAATTGTAAAAGATAAAGGGATAAATGAATTGGTAGAATCATTTATAAACCTTGTAAAAAAATATCCAAATTTAAAACTTTTATTAGTGGGTGATTATGAAGAAGATTTAAATCCAATTGATAAAAAAAATAAGAAATTTATAGACGAATTAGATTCCATTATAGCTATAGGTTTTAAAAATGACATTAGAGAGTTTTTAGCAATTACAGATTTATTCACTCTCCCATCATATAGAGAAGGCTTGCCAAATTCACTGATTGAAGCTGGTAGTTTCGGCATACCTTTGCTTGCAACGGATATAAATGGATGTAATGAAATTATTGAAAATAATGAAACAGGCATACTTGTAAAAAAGAAAGATGCCAAGAGTTTAAAAGATGGAATAGAAAAACTTATAGTTGATAAGAGGCTTTATTCCTATATACGAGATAATGTCAGAGATAAGATCATAAAGAAATATGATCAAAATTATTTTTGGAAAGAGTTAAAAAATGAATTTAAAAAAGTCACTTGATGCATGTCTTTATAAATTCATTTATAACATTTTTTTTATTTTATACGGTTAACGCTGCCAAAATATTGATAGAAAGTGGTCATCAGATTATTGGGTTAACTGGGCCTTGGGTATGAAAAAATGAAGCGTATATTTGATTTAGTTGCTATTTTCTTTGGGCTAGTACTGCTGCTGCCTGTAATAATGCTAACTACATTGGTGCTGATAAGTAAGTTAGGACTGCCAATATTTTTCAAACAATCTCGTCCAGGGTTGAATGGAAAAATATTTAAAATGCTAAAATTTAGAACAATGACGAATGATTTTGATAAAAATGGAAGACTTTTATCTGACGAATCTAGGTTAACTAAATTTGGTAAATTTTTAAGATCAACGAGTTTAGATGAGTTGCCTGGTTTATGGAATGTTTTAAAAGGTGATATGAGCTTAGTGGGTCCTCGTCCATTATTGGTAGAATATTTGCCTTTGTACTCCATTCAACAGGCTAGACGTCATGAAGTTAAGCCAGGAATTACAGGCTGGGCACAAGTTAATGGGCGTAATGCAATTAGCTGGGATGAAAAATTTAATTTAGATGTATGGTATGTTGATAATCAATCAATTTGGCTAGATATAAAGATATTATGGCTGACAGTGAGAAAGGTAATCGCGCGTGATGGAATAAATCAAGCCGATCAAGCTACAGTGAAACATTTTAAGGGTGGTAGTAATGGAAATTGATAGATTTTCTAATTGGAAGTATCCAGATATTGAAGATGGAAAACTCACAAAATATAATTGGGTTGTGCAAAATTTAGATGGCTTAGATTTGGGATTTAAAACTGATATCGGCGCCTTTTCATATATTAATGCTAAATATAAAGTTGTAATTGCAGACGAGGTACAGATTGGATCACATTGCTCCATTTATTCGACATCTACTATTGATAATTCCTTCGGCAAGGTTGTGTTAAAGCGTAATTGTCGAATTGGGAGTCATTCAACAATTCTTCCAGGTGTGTCCATTGGTGAAAACTCGATAATTGGCGCACACAGTTTGGTGAATAAAGATATTCCTGATAACGTTGTTGCTTTTGGCGTGCCTGCTAAGGTAGTGCGTAAGCTAACTAATGATGAATAATCAATTCTCTCCTTGGCCGTCTTTTACGCAAGAGGAAGCTGATGCTGTTCAATGTATTTTACTATCCAATAAGGTTAATTATTGGACTGGTAATGAGTGTCGTGAATTTGAAAAAGAGTTTGCACTCTGGTCAGATGTTAAGCATGCAGTAGCTCTTGGAAATGGGACGCTGGCTTTAGATGTTGCGTTTAAAGCTTTAAATATTGGAAATGGTGATGAGGTAATTGTTACCTCTCGCACCTTTATCGCCTCTATTTCCTCTATTGTAAATTCTGGATCGGTACCTGTGTTTGCTGATGTAGATTTAGATACTCAAAATATAACACCAGAATCTATTCGATCCGTAATTACAAATAAAACTAAAGCAATAGTTTGCGTTCATTTGGCAGGCTGGCCATGTGAGATGGATGCAATAATGGAGATTGCTAATGAATTTAATTTGTATGTGATCGAGGATTGTGCACAAGCTCATGGAGCAAAATATAAAGGTATATCGGTTGGCTCAATTGGACATATTGGTTGCTGGAGTTTTTGCCAAGATAAAATTATGACTACTGGCGGTGAAGGTGGTATGGTGACCACTAATGATGAATTTTTATGGCGTAAAATGTGGGAATATAAGGATCATGGTAAAAGTTATGAAGCTATATATGAGCGAGAGCATCCTAATGGGTTTAGGTGGTTACATGAATCATTTGGAACCAATTGGCGTATGACTGAAATGCAGGCTGCTATAGGTAGAGTTCAACTAAAAAGAATGTTCAATTGGCATGCTAATCGTATAAACAATGCTGAAAAAATTTGGAATACTGCCAAACAGTGTGAAGGTTTGCGAGTGCCAAGTATTCTTAAACATATCGAACACGCGGTTTATAAATGCTATGTGTTTGTTAGGTTAGACAAGCTAGATAAAGATTGGTGTCGTGATAGAATAATAAGAGAAATAAATGCTTTAGGTGTGCCATGTTATTCAGGATCTTGCTCTGAAGTTTATTTAGAAAAAGCATTTGATAATACTGGGTTTAGACCTAAAGAAAGATTGCCTAATGCAAAAGAACTAGGAGAGTCCTCTTTAACGTTTCTAGTGCATCCAACTTTGACCGAAGATGAGATTAAGCAAACATGCGATGCGATTACATCTACTATGGAACTAGCTACTAAATAACTTATGCCTAGTCAGTCTATAAACCTTTCAAGAGTCAATAAACAGCTAATTATGTTGTTGACCGGCTCCGTAATACTTGTATTAATATTACGAGCATCATTCTGAACTCGTCTTGGTTATTGGTATTTTCCAGGGGCTTTTGGGCGATATAATATTTCAGATAAGATAGTTAGGATATGGGTTGACTCAATTCACTGATTAATATGGTAAAAATTTTGGATCGATCATTTTTAGAGCTTTCAACTAGACTCGGATCTAACCCTATGTTAATTCAAGGTGGTGGTGGCAATACGTCAATCAAATCTGAATCTTGCATATGGATTAAGGCATCTGGAAAATGGCTGATGAATGCCAAATCTGATTCTATATTTATACCATTGGATCATAAAATTGCTATGAGCGATGTCAAATCTGGTGATGATAAATTCAGAGCGTCACGTGTATATTCTGATAATAATGAATTAAGGCCGTCTATAGAGACTGCATTCCATGTCATGATTCCTTACAATGTGGTGTTACACGTTCACTCAATTAATGTATTAGTATGGTCAGTACAAAAACATGGCAGGTCTAAACTTAAAAATCTGCTTAAAGGCCTTGATTGGGTTTGGGTAGACTATGTTAAGCCTGGTATCCAGCTTTCTCAAGAGATTGAGTTAAACTTAAAGAATAAAGCGCCACGTATTTTTATACTGGAAAATCATGGATTGGTAGTCGCTGGGGATAATTGTTCAGATGCTGAGGTATTGCTTCTTGAAGTAGATTCTAGACTTGCAGTCCCGGTAAGAGCTATATGCTCATTAAATAGCACAAAATTATTGGATTTAGCTAGAGAGATTGATTGGTTTTTACCTTTGTATGAAGATATTCACTGTTTAGGCTTGGATTCATGTTCTTTTAAAACTTTATTAAATGGGGCTTTATATCCTGATCATGTGGTATTTCTTGGCGTTGTTGCACCTGTTGTGTACGAAGGAGAAAATATAAAGGGGTCAGTGTAAATTAAATAATAACAAGCTACAATCTTTCTGTACAATCATAATCAATAACGCAATTAATAAAGCTTTCTCTGTGCCCAGAAAACCCCGTATCAGCCCTATTGGCATACC
>Ga0209776_1001529_pt1 | contig 11770 bp, 5 predicted proteins | sample SaaInlLV_10m_DNA_3_FD_184670 | JGI IMG/M metagenome (GOLD analysis project Ga0209776, IMG submission 184670) | Marine microbial communities from expanding oxygen minimum zones in the Saanich Inlet - Saanich Inlet SI073_LV_165m_DNA (SPAdes) (version 2) | ecosystem: Environmental > Aquatic > Marine...
TGATGAACAATAATTCTCTTAACAAGCTAATAGAACTAAAAAAATATTGATGGATATATTCATAAAGTGGAAAAACAATAAATATGCTAGATAGTCACCAAGAGAAATTGCTTAAATTTGGCTTTAAGTTTGGTAAAAACGGTGCGCATTCAAGTAGGACAATGATGCTGTCTGAAATTACAGACCTTTTTTATGGTAGAGATATCAACAGTACTCAAGAGCAATATCAAGAAGACATTATTACTTATAATGTCTTAAATAAGCCGACAGACAAAGCAAGAAAATTGACCTATAGACATATTATTGATCTTTATGGTTTATCTAATGAAATACCATTATTTAGAGTCTTTCGTCAATTATGGGAAAGTGATAAATCCGCTCGTCCTTTACTCGCCTGTCAAATGGCATTGGCAAGAGATCCACTCTTAAGAAATACAGAAACAAAGATACTAGAGCTGAGTCAGGGTGAGTTGTTGACAAGAGAAGACATGGAAGCTGTATTAGCTGCTGAAGATCCAGAACGTTTTAGTCCTGCATCATTAAAATCTTTTGCACAAAATGTTAATGGCACCTGGACAAATGCAGGTTTCTTGAGTGGTCGAAATAAGAAATATCGAAGTGAACCTATTATCAGACCTATTAATGTAATTTTTGCACTTTTTCTTGGATATTTAAATGGTCTCACTGGGAATAGGCTCTTTGCATCAGAGTGGATAAAAGTTTTAGATTGTCGTCAAGATAGATTACTTGAATTAGCTCGTTTAGCCAGTCATTTAGGGCTAATCAACTTTAAACATTCCAGTGAAGTGGTCGAAATAACATTTCCAGAATATTTAACTAAGGAAGAAGAGGCTTGGATCAATGAGTAATCGATTAAATCGTCTGATTAAAAGTTATACCAATTACATGAGCATTCCTTGGGTTAAAGACTTAGCCGATGAACAACGCCTCTTATTTGCCATTTATCACAAAGAAGATGAACTTAAATTACGAACTCGAATTGAAGAATTTAAAGTAGCAACTGAAAGCAATAATCATAAATGGGTCGAAATAGACATTACTGACTTATTTCCAGAATGGATGTCCAATCAAAAATACCGTGAAGATTATTTTGAAGAACCAGAAAGTTTAAGTGGAAAATATAAGAAATTTGCTAAGCAATCAGTCACAAAATTAGCATCTGAGATTGAATCAAAAGTTGATGAAAATACCTTAGTTGCACTTATTGGATGTGGATCATTATTTGGATTTACTTCAGTCGCTTCTTTTGTAAAAGGACTATCAGAACATGTACCAGGACGATTGCTCGTATTATTTCCTGGAGAATATATAGAAAATACTTATCGACTTCTTGATGCAAGAGATGGTTGGGGCTATCAGGCCACTGCTATCACTGCAGATAATTAGAATTAATGGAGAAATAGTCATCATGTTGAATCGTGAAATATATCAGTTAGATCCAGTTGAAAACCAATTAGCAAACAATGGTGTTGCTAAAGTCAAAGATGATTTGTCTGATCAAGCTCTCAAGGTATTACGTTATGAATTAAAAACATTTGTTTGTGATGGTGAATATGAAGATGGAATGGAAAGAATATTAAACTCATATTTAATCAATTTGAATGATGATCATGAACAAAAATGTGTTTGGATCAGTGGATTCTTTGGCTCAGGTAAATCACATATGGCAAAAATGCTACGTGCTTTATGGGTTGAACAAAGCTTTGCTGATGGTTTAACTGCTTCAAATATAGCTGAGTTACCCATTTCAATAAAGGATCATTTTAAAGAACTTTCGATGGCCGCAACTCGTAACGGTGGACGACATGCAGCATCGGGGACATTAGGAGCAGGTGCAAACAATAATGTTCGCTTGGCATTACTTAATATTATTTTTAAGTCAGCAGGTTTACCTGAAGATTATAATTTAGCTCGATTTATCATATGGCTAAAAAAAGAGAATTATTACGACAAAGTAAAAACCTTTGTAGAAAATGAAGGTGATGATTGGATAGACGAAATTGATGACCTATTAATGTCACATAGTATCTCAAATGCTTTAATAGATATCGATCCAACACTAGCTTCAGATGTTAAGGGAATGCGCCAACTTCTCCAAGCTCAATTTCCAATAGTAACAGATGTAACCAATACCCAAATGGTTAATGCCATAACCGATGCTTTAAGTAATGATGGTAAGTTTCCTCTTACTTTAATTGTACTTGATGAAGTACAGCAATATGTTGGTTCTGATTCAGATAAAGCCCACTTGGTTCAAGAAGTCGTAGAGATATGTTCTGATCACCCAGGTTTTAACAATAAATTGTTATTTGTCGGTACTGGGCAAAATGCTTTATCTGGTATGCCAAACCTGCAACGCTTAATGGGTAGATTTCAGATTAACGTCCAGTTATCTGATACAGATGTAGAATCTGTAATCCGAAAAGTTATTCTACAAAAGAAAGAATCAGCTAAAGCAGAATTAGATACAGTACTAAAAAGCCATCTAGGTGAAATTTCTCGTCAACTACGAGGTACTAAAATAGAATTTCACAGAGATGATGAACAAATTATGCTAGCTGACTATCCAGTACTACCAATCCGACGTCGTTTTTGGGAAAAAGTGTTACGGATTGTAGACACAACGGGTACTGTTTCTCAATTACGAAATCAGCTGAAAGTTATTCATGAGGCAACCAAAGAAACAGCAACTTATGTTCTTGGACATGTTGTGCCGGGGGATTTTATTTATAATCAAATATCAGTCAGTTTATTACAAACAGGCGTGATATCAAAAGAGATATCTGAAATGATCGGTAGTCTTGCTGCCGGTGATGATGATGAAAAACTACAGTCTCGAATATTGTCCCTAGTCTTGTTAATTGGAAAACTCCCTACAGAACCTAATATTGACAGTGGCGTACGAGCAACAGCCGATATGCTTGCTGATTTACTCATTGAAGATCTCAATAAAGGTAAGGATGATATTCGTACTAGAGTTCCCAAATTATTAAATGTATTGGCAGATAATGGTCAAATTATGGCGATGCAAACCAGTGCGGGTACCGAATATCGTTTGCAAACACAGGAAAGTGGCCAATGGTATGATACATTTCGTACTGAAGAAGTAGACTTGCGAGGTAATATTCCACGTATTGAAAATCTTCGTGTCGACCTATTACATGCCTTTATTAAAAAACAAATTGCACAAGTTCGTTTAACACAAGGAAATTGTAAAGAAGTCAGACAAGTAATTACATCTTTTGATTTAGAGTTACCCCGTGATGCCAATGATAAAATTTATGCTTGGGTTCAAGATGGGTGGAGTGTGGATGAAAAATCATTTCTAACTGATGCTCGTAGTTCAAACCCAGATTTACCCACTATTTATCTCTATATTCCAGCACGTAATCGTTCTGAATTGGCTAATGCTATCATTGCAGAGCATGCTGCAGATGCGACCTTACAAAAACGAGGTATCCCAAATACTGAACCTGGAAAAGACGCTCGCTCGGCAATGGAGACTCGACAACGAGATGCGAGTAAACAAGTTGAAAGTTTACTGAAAGAGGTTTTCTCAGGCGTTCAAGTATTACAAGCAGGTGGTGCTGAGATTGAAGGAAACAGTATTACAGAACAAGTTGAAAAAGCGGCTAAAGCCTCTTTAGTGCGGTTATATCGTGATTTTGATTTAGCAGATAATATGGGTTGGGGTAAAGTTTATGACCGTGCACGTAAAGATGGTGGTCAAAATGCTCTTGAAGCTATTGGGTACAAAGGAGATTCTGAAAAACATCCAGTTTGTGCAAAAATCATGAATTACCTTGGTGTCAGTAAAAAAGGCAGTGAAATAAGAGATCAATTTAAAGGTTCTGGATATGGCTGGCCACAAGATGCTATTGATGGTGCTATATTTGCACTTTTAGCATCAGGTGTAATCATTGCAAAAGATACTAATGGAAATCCAATTGATATCAAAAAACTTGAACGGTCTAAACTAACACAAACATCGTTCTATCCTGAAACTATAACGATTAAAAATGTAGATTTAATAAAAATTCGTGGCGTAATTAATGCCTGTGGGATTAGTTGTAATAATAATGAGGAAATTAATGAAAAACTAATTGAGTTAATCCAGCTTGGGCGAGATTTATCTAATAACGCTGGGGGGAATGCACCATATCCCGAAAAACCAAGTAGTTCACTATTTACGGATATTGCGAAACAAACAGGCAATGCTCAGCTGAAATTGGTGTTTGATAGACAAGATGAAATCAAGAAGTCCATTTCAGATTGGAGAGAGACGGCTCTTAAAATTGAAAAACGCCAATCAGATTGGTCACAGCTATCGGACTTATTACGCTTAACACAGGATACCGTTTTTAATGAGGTACTAAATGTTGAAGTTAAAGCTATTATTAATAATCGAAGCATATTAGATGAACCTAACCCCATGAGTCACCTAATTAGTGATACTGTTAATAAATTACGTGATGCAATAAACCTCCATGTAAATAATTACAAACAAACACACGAAGATTATCTTACACAGCTTAAATCTGATAAGCATTGGCAACAATTAACAGATGAACAACAAGCAACAATTTTGACTAAACGAAAGTTAGATAAATTACCTGATGTGGATTTATCTGACATAGATACAGTCATAGAAAGTCTTGAAAAAGCAAGCATTGGACAATGGAGTGATAAAACCGAATCTTTAAATGCAAAGTTTGATTCTGCTCGAATGGAAGCTGTTCAATTATTACAACCTAAAATACAACAAATATCCTTACCAAAATCAATATTTGAAACAGAAGATGATGTAAAAGCCTGGTTACAAAAAGTAGAATCAAAAATATTAGCTAAACTATCTGATGGTCCTGTCACTTTTTAGTTTTTTTACTGTCAGCCATAAAAACCAATTAGGAAATAGGTGAATGAGAAAAGCATTAGATAAATTGCTGCGTAAACAACTAGAAACGGCTGTTATTAAAGCACGTAATATTGCAGAAACGGCAGCTACACAGGTGCTTAAACGCTTATCTGTGGGTGATCATAAAGCAGCAGAATATTTAACTGACGATCAAAAGAAATTAAGAAATCGTTTGCGTGCTCATGGGCGACAATTGGGTGATATTTTAAAGGGTGGAGAGCAAGAAATTAAACACCTTGTTGTAGAAATTGCCTATGAACATTGGCATCGTATGCTGTTTTCTCGGTTTTTAGAACAAAATAATCTTCTTATGTATGATGAACATACCTCTATTTCATTAGAAGATTGCCAAGTATTATCACAAGATGCAGATTCAAGTTTAGGAACAACAGATGGATGGGAATTGGTGGCAAAATTAGCATCTAAAATGCTTCCTCAAATTTTTCGTATTGATTCTCCTGTGTTTGAATTAAAGTTTGCCCCTGAACACCAACAAGAATTAGAAAAAATTATTTCTAATTTACAAGAAGAGACTTTCCAAGCACAAGATAGTTTAGGTTGGGTCTATCAGTATTGGCAAACTCAAAAGAAAGAAGAAGTTAATAAATCAGGTAATAAAATTGGGGCAGATGAGTTATCAGCAGTTACACAATTATTTACCGAGCCTTATATGGTGAACTTTCTTTTAGATAATAGTTTAGGTGCTTGGTGGGTAACTAATTACCCACAATATAAAGATGTTTTACCCTTAGAATATTTACGTTATGCACCTGAGCAAACAGATGATGAAAATACCCAGGATAATAATCAGTATAAAGAAACTGATATACCTGCTGCAGGCACTTTTGAAGGCTGGCCTAAAGATTTGAGCCAACTCAAAATGCTTGACCCTTGCTGTGGCTCAGGTCATTTTTTAGTCGCAACACTATTAATGCTTGTACCTATGCGGATGAAGGCAGAAGATTTAACCGCTGATGAAGCCATAGAAAAAGTACTAGCACAAAATATTCATGGATTAGAGTTAGATCAACGCTGCGTGGAGATAGCAGCTTTTGCTGTAGCTCTCGAAGCATGGCGTTATCCTGATTGTAGTGGCTACAGACAACTGCCTTCATTTAATATTGCATGGGTAGGACAGTCTATTAAAGCGAAAAAAGAAGATTGGTTATCTTTGGCCGGTGAAGATGTACGATTATATCAGGGAATGGAATCGTTATATGATACTTTTAAAGATGCACCTTTACTTGGTAGTTTAATCGATCCTAGTAAAGCAGTTACAGATAATTTATTTACGAATGGTTTTTCTGAATTACAACCATTATTAAATAAGGCACTGCAGCAGTTTGAAGTTGATGAGAATAATGAAGCGAATATAGCTGCTAAAGGCTTAACTCTTGCTGCTAATTTACTTAGTCAAAAGTATGAATTCATAGTAACTAACGTACCATATTTAAACCGTGGTAAGCAATGTGAAAAACTACAAAGATTTTGTGAAAACTATTATAGATATGCAAAAAGTGATATAGCAAATGTGTTTCTAGAACGTTGTTTGGAGCTTAATACAAAGACGGGAATTACTCAGGTTGTTATGCCTCAAAACTGGTTATTTTTGGGTTCTTATAAAAAACAGAGGAAAAACTTATTAAATAAAGTAAGGTGGAATTTTTTAGTAAGGTTAGGTGAAAATGGATTTGATAGCTCTGCAGCTGCAGGAGCTTTTGTTATTTTATTATCATTAACAAATTCCAAACCAAAAAATAATCAAAATTTAAGAGGAATTGATGCTAGTGAGCCAAAAACAGTATTAGATAAAGTTGAAAAACTACTGAATTGTAAAGTTGCTGCTGTTAGTCAGGCACTACAAATTACGAATCCTGATGCAAGAATATCGCTTGATGAAGCAACAAATTCTGTACTTTTATCTGAATATGCTAACTCTTATGTTGGTTTCCAAAATGGAGATACCCCTAGGTTTATTTTTGAAAGTTGGGAAGTTCAAAGTTTTAATCATGTTTGGGTCCCTATTCAAATGACTACTGATATTATTATACATTTCAATGGAAGAAACTCTATTTTACGATGGGAAGAAGGTAGTGGAACATTATCAGTCTTCCCTCAAGCAAGAATTCAAGGTATTGAAGCATGGCTTAAGAAAGGTATAGCTGTTCGTTTGATGAGATCATTACCTTCTAGTTTGTATAATGGTTATAAGTATGACCAAAGTAGTGCTGTTCTAATCCCTAAAAATCCTGAAAACTTACCCGCTATATGGTGTTTTTGTGCATCTCCAGAATTTAATAAATCCGTACGTAAAATTGATCAAAAACTAAATGTCACTAATGCAACACTAGTTAAAATTCCTTTTGATCTAGATTTTTGGACCAAAGTAGCAGAAGAAAAATATCCAAATGGCCTACCAAAACCTTATTCAAACGACCCAACACAATGGATATTCCACGGTCACCCTGTAAAATCAGAATTTCCATTACAAGTTGCCATAGCACGCCTATTAGGCTATCAATGGCCAGCAGAAACTGATACTGAAATGGAATTATCAGATGAAGCTAGAGAATTAATAAAACAAAGCCAAATCCTATCTTCCCATGTCGATGATGATGGCATAGTCTGCTTACCACCCATACGAGGAGAGAATACAGCAGGTGAAAGACTAGAAGCCTTATTAATGGATGCTTATGGCTCAGAGTGGAATACATCCATACGTAATCATTTATTAGAAGATGCAAAATGTAAAGGCAAGTCACTCGACTTCTGGCTAAGAGAAAAGTTCTTTGAACAACACTGTAAACTCTTTCAGAATCGTCCCTTTATCTGGCAGATATGGGATGGACTTAAAGATGGCTTTAGTGCCTTAGTTAATTATCACAAACTTAATCGACAAAACCTGGAACGCTTAATCTACACATATTTAGGTGATTGGATAAGAACTCAAGAACATGGTGTTCAAGAGGAAATTGATGGTGCTGTTATCCGGCTAAATGCAGCTCAAACACTAAAAAACCATTTAGAAACTATTCTAGAAGGTGAAGCTCCTTACGATATCTTCGTACGTTGGAAACCTCTTAATGAACAAGCCATAGGCTGGAACCCTGATATCAACGATGGTGTCCGTCTAAATATCAGACCTTTCTTAACCGTTCCTGATGTCGGTAAAAAAGATGCCGGTATCCTACGCTTTAAGCCTAATATAAAATGGACGAAAGACCGTGGTAAAGATGTAGAGTCAGCCCCTTGGTATAAACTTGGTTTAGACTATGATGAAAGTGAAGGTTCACGGATTAATGACCATCACTTGAAGTTAGCTGATAAAAGAAGTAATAAATAATGAATAAATCCCTAGACAAAAAACTCCGTAAACAATTAGAAACGGCTGTCATTAAAGCACGTAATATTGCAGAAACGGCAGCTACACAAGTGCTTAACCGTTTATCTGTGGGTAATAATAAAGCAGCAGAATATTTAACTGACGATCAAAAAAATTTAAGAAATCGTTTGCGTGCTCATGGGCGACAATTGGGTGATCTTTTAAAAGGTGGAGAGCAAGAAACTAAACATCTTGTCGTAGAAATTGCCTATGAGCATTGGCATCGGATGCTGTTTTCTCGGTTTTTAGAACAAAATAATCTTCTTATGTATGATGAACATACCTCTATTTCATTAGAAGATTGCCAAGAATTATCACAAGATGCTGATTCAAGTTTAGGAACAACAGATGGATGGGAATTAGCAGCTAAATTAGCATCTAAAATGCTTCCACAAATTTTTCGTATTGATTCTCCTGTATTTGAATTAAAGTTTGTACCTGAACACCAACAAGAATTAGAAAAAATCATTGCTAATTTACACGCAGATACATTCCAAGCACAAGATAGTTTAGGTTGGGTCTACCAGTATTGGCAAACTCAAAAGAAAGAAGAAGTGAATAAATCTGGTAATAAAATTGGGGCTGATGAACTATCAGCAGTTACACAGTTATTTACCGAACCCTATATGGTGAGCTTTCTTTTAGATAATAGTTTAGGTGCTTGGTGGGTAACTAATTATCCACAGTATAAGGACGTTCTACCCTTAGAATATTTGCGCTATGCACCTGAGCAAAGTGATGATGAAGAGGCCCAAGAAAACAATAAAGAGTATAAAGAAACAGATATTCCAGCAGCAGGTACTTTTGATGGTTGGCCTAAAAGCTTAAGTGAACTGAAAATGTTAGATCCCTGTTGTGGATCAGGACACTTTTTAGTGGCAACTATGCTAATGCTTGTGCCTATGAGAATGAAGGCAGAAGATTTAACAGCAGATGAAGCGATAGAAAAAATACTAGCACAAAATATTCATGGTCTAGAGTTAGATCAACGCTGTGTAGAGATAGCGGCTTTTGCTGTAGCCCTAGAAGCATGGCGTTATCCTGGTTGTAGTGGTTATCGAGAATTACCTTCGATGAACATTGCCTGGGTAGGACAATCCATTAAAGCTAAAAAAGATGACTGGTTATCTTTAGCAGGTGATGATACTCGTTTATATAAGGGGATGGAAGCATTGTATGATACGTTTAAGGATGCTCCTGTTTTAGGTAGTTTAATTGACCCTGGTAAGGCTGTTGAAACTGATTTATTTCATGATGGTTTTACAGAGTTACAACCTCTATTAAATCAGGCACTACAACAATTTGAAGTAGACGATAATAAAGAAGCTACGATAGCAGCTAAAGGATTAACTCTTGCAGCTGATTTACTTAATCAAAAATATGAACTGATAGTTACAAATGTACCTTATTTAACTCGAAAAAAGATGTCACAAAAACTTCTAAGCTTTTGTGATGCGTATTACCCAGTTTCAAAATTTGATATCGCCAATGTTTTTTTAGATCGATGTCAAAAAATTACTAATTATAGTGGAATAATTCAGGCCGTGATGCCCCAAAATTGGTTATTTCTTAAGGATTATAGGCACCAAAGGAAAACTCTCTTACAAAACAACCATTGGAATTCTCTGGTTAAGTTAGGAGCTGGAGCGTTTGATACAATCTCAGGTGAAAATGTAAAAGCAATATTAATTACCTTAACAAAAATAAAACCCCAAACTATTGATAGTTTTATGGGACTTGATGTCTCAAGTGGCTCTGGAGTGGAAGGTAAATCTAAACTTTTATCAATAGAACCGTTAAAAATAAAACTACAATCAGAGCAGCTCCTTAATCCAGATACTACAGTAGCACTTGATGACATAATAGCCTCAGAATATTTATTTAAATATGCCACTAGTCATGCTGGTGTTTGTACGGGAGATTATCCCAGATTTGGCAGATTAAATTGGGAGGTAAACAATAAAAAAAATATATGGGTTTTTCAGCGAAGTACAGTTTCTAAATCAGTACATTGGGGTGGAATGCAAAATATTTTAATGTGGGAAGGAGGAAATGGTAAATTATATGAGTTTGTGTCTGAAAGACTTGGAGATAAGAATACGGGCTCTTGGCTTAGAGGAAAAAGTGCTTGGCAACGTTTAGGAATCTCAATTAAACTTATGACGTCATTACCTGTTTCTATTTATAGTGGTGAAAAATTTGATGATAATGTAGCAGTTTTGCTTCCCAAGGATGAGAATAATTTTCTACCTTTATATGCTTATTGTGAGTCAATATCTTTTTCTCAAGATGTAAGAAAAGTTAATGATAAATTAGCAGTAAAAACTCAATATTTATTGAAAGTCCCTTTTGACTTGGATTATTGGACTAAAATATCACAAGAAAAATACCCAAATGGACTTCCTAAACCATACTCAGATGATCCAACGCAATGGATTTTTCATGGTTATCCTTCTATATCAGAATCCCCATTACAAGTTGCCACAGCACGTCTGTTAGGCTACCAATGGCCAGCAGAAACAGATGCTGAAATGGAATTATCTGATGAAGCCAGAGAGTTAATCAAACAAAGCCAAACCTTATCTTCTCATGTCGATGATGATGGCATAGCCTGCTTATCGCCTATCCGTGGTGAAAAGCCAGCAGATGAACGTTTAGAAGTTCTACTAATGGATATTTATGGCTCAGAGTGGAATACCTCTTTACGTAATCAATTATTAGAAGATGCGAAATGCAAAGGCAAGTCACTAGACTTCTGGCTACGAGAAAAGTTCTTTGAACAACACTGTAAACTCTTCCAAAACCGTCCGTTTATATGGCAAGTATGGGATGGTTTACATGATGGATTCAGTGCCTTAATCAACTACCACCAACTAAATCGACAAAACCTGGAACGTTTAATCTACACCTATTTAGGTGACTGGATAAGAACCCAAGAACACGGTATTAAAGAAGGTATTGATGGTGCTGAAATCCGACTACAAGCAGCTGAAATATTAAAGACTCACCTAGAAACTATTTTAAAAGGTGAAAAACCTTATGATATCTTCGTTCGCTGGAAACCACTCAATGAACAAGCTATAGGCTGGAATCCAGATATCAATGATGGTGTACGCCTAAACATCAGACCTTTCTTAACCGTTCCTGATGTTGGTAAAAAAGATGCCGGCATCCTACGAGCCAAACCGAATATACACTGGAAGAAAGATCGTGGTAAAGACGTAGAATCAGCCCCTTGGTATAAGCTTGGTTTAAAGTATGGAGAAAGTGAAGGTTCTCGTATTAATGATCATCATCTTTTCCTAAAAGACAAACAACAAGCTATAGAGGATTTAGAGTGAAGTTAGTTGATATCCTTGCTTCTCAAATAAGAAGTGCAGCTGAATTTAATAGTAACATTCAAGCAGCCCCTGTTGCTATTTTATGGACAGATAAGTTAAAACAATGGCAGT
>Ga0209776_1001544_pt1 | contig 11691 bp, 13 predicted proteins | sample SaaInlLV_10m_DNA_3_FD_184670 | JGI IMG/M metagenome (GOLD analysis project Ga0209776, IMG submission 184670) | Marine microbial communities from expanding oxygen minimum zones in the Saanich Inlet - Saanich Inlet SI073_LV_165m_DNA (SPAdes) (version 2) | ecosystem: Environmental > Aquatic >...
CTAAAACAACAGCAGAAATTAAACTACCATTAATAATTTCACTTGGACCACCATGAGCACCCCATAGTACTTGTTTTCCAATTTCTGGGAATATTACTGCTAGTGTTGCAGTTGCAATTACTGCACCAATTATTTGAAATAGAATATATCCAATTCCGTCTTTGATTCCAATTTTTTTAGTAATCATCATAGGAATAGTTACTGCAGGATTAATGTGAGCCCCTGAAACATGACCAAATGCATATACCATTAATGCAATTGCACCACCGTGACCCAATGAAATGAAAATTACTGCTTCAGTGGATAACCCTTCACCAAAGTATGCTGCAGCCAAAATTACAGATAATGGACCAAAGAATACAAGTCCAAATGTTGCGATTGCTTCAGCAAGCCATGCGCGAGTGTTAACCATCATGCAATTCCCCAGAGATTTCAATATAAACAATTGGATTATGATTCGATCATAGAAGAGAGAGTAGTACTATGGTGAAAATAAGGAGTTTTTATAAATACTATTTTTTTGAATTTAACAACATGGTTGAAGAAGGAGATTCAGTTCCAAAATTTACAATAAATGATTCTAATGGAAATAAAGTGAAATCAACAGATTTCAAAGGGGGAAAACATGTCATTTACTTTTATCCAAAAGACTTCACACCAGGATGTTCAACACAAGCAGATGAATTTTCGTCAGAATACAATAAATTTAAGAAAAATGAAATTGAAATTATCGGAATCAGTCCAGATAATGCGGAATCACATAAAAAATTCTGTAATAAAATGGGAATCAAATATGTATTATTATCAGATACAGAAAAAGAAGTCTCAAAAGCATTTGGTGTTTGGGGAATGAAAAAATTCATGGGACGAGAATACATGGGAGTAACTAGAAGTTCATTTTTAGTTAATGAAAAAGGAAAAATTTTCAAAATATATCCAAAGGTAAAGCCTGCAGGACATGCAAAACAAGTACTAGAAGATTTTAAAAAATAAAAATAAAGAAAAGGTTAGAAACCTTTTGGTAATGTGCCTCTAGAAGATTTTGCTGGTTCTGGCTCAGTCTTTGCTTCAAATCCTTTTGGCAATGCACCGCCCTTTTTATTTGCAGATACTTTTGCTGCGGCTTCTGCTGCTGCGGCTTCTGCTGCTGCTTTTGCATCATCAATTTTTTGTTGTTCCAATCTTTTCAAATAATCAGTTTCATAATCTGATAATTTGTCTTGTTTGGATTTACCATCAGTATTTGGAGCAGTTTGTGGTGGTGGTGTTTGTTCAGAAACTTGTGGTTTTGGAGCTTCTTGGGCAGTTGCTTTTAGAGCAACACCTTCGACAGTCATATTGATACCACTGAAACTTCCAAATCGTTTTTGAGGTGGATGATATGCAAGTCTAGGTCGGGTTGCAAAGTATTGATCTGATGGTTGTGTATAACCAGTAACGGTTGCTTTTTGATCATTCCAGTTTTTGGTTGGAATTTTGCCTACAGGAGCAGTGCCTCTAACAAAGTATCTGTTAGGTGCTGGGGTGTATCCAGTAACTTTTGCTCTGTACTGATGAAAATCAGTCATTGGAGCAGTCATGTATGCATTTTCTAATGCATCTTGCAAAGTTGTTGGTGCTGCTTTAGTTTCAGCTGGTTTTGGAGCTTCCTTTGGTTTTGGTGTAGAGCCTTTTGGAAGTGTAGGTTTTGGTTTAGCTGTTTCAGCTGGTTTTGGAGCTTCCTTTGGTTTTGGTGTAGAGCCTTTTGGAAGTGTAGGTTTTGGTTTAGCTGTTTCAGCTGGTTTTGGAGCTTCCTTTGGTTTTGGGGCTTCATCAGATTTTGTTGCAGGAGGATCCAATTGATCAGATAATTTTGATAATTTTGCCTCTAATTCTGCAATCTTCTCTTCAAGATCTTTTTTTGTATTAGTTTTGCGTTTTGCTGCCATTCAAATAACTAATAATTTCATTGTTTATGTACATTTTGTTTAGAATTACATAAAAAAATAATTAATTATAAAAAAAATTGATTTAATTAATCAAATTATTGTAAATTTTATAAATTATTTTTTAGAACAATTAATCAGGTTCCCAAAATTGCATCACATACATACAGTTGTTACAGCGCCACAATCTAACATGAATTCCATTTTCAGCATCTACAACGTATTTCCCATTTTCTAATTTTATTACTTGAGGAAAATAGCTTAATTCATTATTTTCAAGCCATTCATCTTCTTGACAATTAGGACAAGGGATTTTTGGAGCCATCACATACTTTAACAAAAAGAAGTTTATTACTTTTTTAAAAATTAATTATAATTTTAATCGTTTAGATTCAAGCTCTTGTTGTAAAAGAACAATTAACTCTTCAACAGTACAATGTTTTAATGAATCAGGTAAGGAGTCAGGATTAAAAGATTGTAATTTATGGATTTTTTTTGAAATTAAAATTTTGACAAAACTAGGAATATTTTCATCAAATTTTTCATTTAGATAACTAAGAATTTCATCAATTTCTTTTTGCTGCATTACAATTCCAAATTATAACGACATAATAAATTTAAGAAAAACAATTACAATTCGAATTAAGATAGAATAAAAATATAAAATAAAGGGTATTATGAATTAGAAACCTTTTGGTAACGAACCTTTTCCTTTAGCTTTCATTTCTGAAGCATAGGATTCTTTTGCCAATTTTTCTGCTTCCTTTGGAGTTAATTTAGGAGCTTCTTTTGGTTTTGATTGTACACTAAGACCATCAACAGTCATAGCTACACCGCTGAAACTTCCAAATGTTTTATCTGCTGGATGATATGCCATTCTGGCTCTTGTTGCAAAGTATTGGTTAGATACTGCTGTATAACCAGTAACTGTTGCTTTTTGATCATTCCAGTTTTTGGTTGGAACTTTTCCTACAGGTGCAGTGCCTCTAACAAAGTATCTGTTAGGTGCTGGTGAATATCCAGTAACTTTTGCTCTGTACTGATGGAAATCAGACATTGGAGCAGTCATGTATGCATTTTCTAATGCATCTTGAACAGTTGCTGGTGCTGCTTTAGTTTCAGCTGGTTTTGGAGCCTCTTTTGGTTTTGCAACCTCTGTTGGCTTTTCAAATCCTTTTGGCAACGTACCTTTTGGTTTGGTTGTTGCTGCAGGTCTCTCAGCTGGTTTTGGAGCTTCTTGTGGTTTTGGTGTAGAACCTTTTGGCAAAGTTGGTTTTGGTTTAGCTGTTTCAGCTGGTTTAACCTCTGCAGGTTTAACCTCTGCAGGTTTAACCTCTGCAGGTTTTGATGTTAGCTGATCAGATAATTGATTTAGTTTTGCTTCTAATTCGGCAATCTTGTCTTCAAGATCTTTTTTTGTTTGCTTTTTAGCAGCTGCCATTAATTTTGATGCCTAATTCGGGGTTTATGTACATTTGGTTTGAATTTCATTTGCAAAGATCATCAATTTTATATGTTAAATAACATACAATGAATTATGGATGACTTTGAAAAGGAGTACCCAGATTTTGACTGGAAAAATACACCAGCATACAAACATCCAGGAGGCAGAAATTGTCCATGTCCTAAACATGAATACATCAGAGAGCAAATTAATTTTACAAAACAAGTAAATCAAAAAGGAAAAGAACCATCCAAAGTTACGCTAAAATTTTGTCCAGACCACTATAGAGTATATTTGGATGAAGTAATTCCAGCAATGCCATTAAAATATAGAATTTTAACTAAAATTGCTTTAAAATTAGGTGCAATTCAAATTGAGCAATTAAAATACATGGAGTCAGAATTATGTTTTTACTGTAAATTTGGTTCAGGCGGTCATGATAAAAAAACAGAATTGCCACCAATGTAGATAATTGTAAATTTTAAAAAACCCAGTTAAGCTTATACCTGATTTAAGAGGAGTTTGAATATGCCAATACAAGATACTCAAGAGTTTATCATTGAACTTGAAAAACACGGTGAACTAAAAAGAGTAAAAACAGAAGTAGATTCAGATTTAGAAATTGCAGAAATTTTAAGAAGAGAAATGTATTCAAATGGTCCTGCAATTCTTTTTGAAAATGTTAAAGGTCACACCATTCCAGTTTTAGGAAATGCATTTGGTTCAATGAAAAGATTAGAGATTGGACTTGAAATGACAGACTTTACAGAAATTGGACATCGAATTACAGATATGACTAAAATGGACATGCCATCAGGTATACTAAATAAAATTAAAAAACTACCAGAGCTTTCAAAAATGACAGCTTCATTCCCCAAATCAGAATCTAAAGGACTAGTTACAGAAGTTACATCAACAGATGCATCATTTGACGATTTACCAATTATAAAATCATGGCCTAATGATGCAGGTCGTTTCATCACATTAGGATTAATTGCAACAAAACATCCAGAAACAGGAGTAAGAAATTTAGGAGTTTATAGAATGCAAATCATAGACAAAACACACGCATCTATGCATTGGCAAAAACACAAGAGAGGTGCAAATCACGGAGATATTGCAAAAGATAAAGGGGAGAAAATTCCCACAGCAATAATTTTTGGAGGGGAACCCGCAACAGTATTTTCATCAATTGCACCAGTTCCAGAAGGATTAGACAAATATCTATTTGCAGGAATTACAAGAAAAGAGGGAATTAAGACAGTAAAATGTAAAACAATTGATTTAGATGTTCCAGCAAATGCTGAAATTGTTTTAGAAGGATATGTGGATCCTGCAGACATAAGAGACGAAGGACCATTTGGAGATCATACAGGTTATTACACACCAGTTGAACCATATCCAACATTCACATTAACAGGAATTATGAGAAGAAAAAATCCAGTTTATGTCACTACAGTTGTAGGTAAACCAATTCTTGAAGATGCATATATTGGAAAAGTTATCGAACGTTCATTTTTACCTCTTGTTCAAATGTTTCATCCAGAGGTAGTAGATTTCAGTATGCCAGCTGCAGGTTGGTTCCAAGGCTTTGCAGTTATCTCAATTAAAAAACGATATCCAGGACAAGCAAAAAAAGTCATGATGGGTTTATGGGGAATGGGGCAATTATCACTTACAAAGATGTTTGTTGTAGTAGATGAAGACATCAACGTACATGATATGGATGATGTGATATGGGCTATCACTACAAGATCAGACGCAGCCAGAGACACAGTAATCATCAACAATACACCTACAGATACACTAGATCCAGCATCACCATTAGTCAATTTAGGATCTAAGATGGGAATAGATGCAACTCAAAAAACAAGAGAAGAGGGATACATGAGAGAAATTCAACAGCAAGTAAAAGTGGATGAGAAAACAAAGAACTTAGTCGATTCCAGATGGTCTGATTACGGATTATAGGACACGGATAGGATTATAGAAATTATCTCGTTCTTCAACTTGATAGCCAATTTGATGAATGGCATCGACAATAATTTTATCAGTTAATTCAGTTGAACGAGCCCCAGTACATGAGACAACTTCTTCGCCAATTAGAGTGCCACCAAAATCATCAGCACCATACTGTAAAGCAAGTTGTGCCATACCAACCCCATTAGTTAACCAAGAAGACTGAATATGTGGGATTAATCCATCTAGAACCAATCTAGAGATTGCAATCATTTTCAAAAGTTGAATTCCACCAGTACCATAATCAACAATACCTTCATCTTGCATCAAAGTATTATTTGGTTCAAAATTCCATGGAATAAAAGCCATAAAACCATTAGTTTTCTCTTGTAATTTTACAATTTTAGAAAAGTGTTCAACAATATCGTTATTGTTTTCAACACTGCCATACATCATTGTAGCAGAACCAGGAATATTCATGGAATGTGCCTCATCCATAATTCTAATCCAATCAGCACTAGAAATTTTCTTTGGACTAATAATTTCCTTAACAGAATCAGTTAAAATTTCAGCACCGGCACCAGGGATAGATTGTAACCCAGCATCCTTCAATCGAGATAAAATTTCTTTCGTAGAAGATTTTTCAACTCTTGCAATCATATCAATTTCAGATGTAGATAGTCCATGGACACCAATGGTTGGAAATTTTTTACGAATCATTTTGAATGCATCTTCATAATATTCAATTTTTAAATTTGGATTATGTCCACCTTGAATCAAAACTTGACGGATTTTAAACATGTCATAAGATGTTTTAACACGAGTTTCAATTTCATCAAGAGATAAAGTGTAAGAATCTTCAGCACCAGGGGATCTGTAAAATGCACAAAATTTACAATCAGTAATACAAACATTAGTGTAGTTCAAAATAATATTATTCACAAACGAGGCTTTATTTCCAAATTGTTTTTTTGTCAAATAACCAGAAACCAATCCCATTAAATGAACATCATCAGATTCTAAAAGTCTCAAAATATCCTTAGGTCCAGGCCTATTACCTTTAAGAGAATTTTCTAAAATATCTTTAATATCACTTTTTTGTATCTGTTCAGTAGTCTGACTCAATTACCATTCATCCTTTAGAATTTCTATTTAATTCTTGATAGAAAGTACGATTAAAAATTAATGAAGAATTTGTGCTTAATTTTAAAGGAATGTGAGCATGTAAGAACACGTTATTTTTAAGTAGGGCTGAAAGAACAAAACAAAACATGGTATCAGCAAATGAAATTAGATTAAATCGAATTATGAGAAAAGGAAAGATGCTTTGTATTCCAATGGATCATGGAATTTCAAACGGACCTATTGAAGGTCTTGAAGACCCAGCTTCTACAATTTACAAATGTGAAGGACATGGACTAACTAGCGTAATTATTAACAAAGGAATTCTCAAATCACTACCAAAACCACCAAAAATTGGAACTTTAGTACATTTTTCAAGTAGCACTGCATTATCATTATCACCAAATCGAAAAATGCTCACAGGTACTGTCAAAGAAGCAGTAGCATTAGGTGCAGATGGTGTTTCACTTCACATCAATATTGGAGGCAAAGAAGAACCAGAAATGTTAGAACAACTTGGAATGACAGCAGATCAATGTCACAGATGGGGAATGCCACTTTTAGCAATGATGTATCCAAGAGGAGAAAATATTCCAAATCCACATGATCCAGAAATAGTAGGTCATGTTGCAAGAATTGGTGCAGAGTGTGGTGCAGATATTGTTAAAACATTATACACAGGAGACATAGATTCATTTTCAAAAATTGTAAAAAGTACACCAGTTCCAATTGTAATTGCAGGAGGACCTAAAGCAAAAACAGATTTAGATATTCTTCAAATGACCGAAGATGCAATAACTGCAGGAGCTAAAGGAGTAACATATGGAAGAAATATTTTTGCACATAAGGCACCTGAAAAAATGGTTGAAGCTTTAGCAGAAGTAATTTTCAAAAAAGGAACTGCAAAGGAAGCAATGAAAAGAATTGAGTAAAACAAGAGAATTAATTATTTCACCTAAAGTAAATCAGGCACAATTAACAAAATTTTTACCACAATTGGAAGAGGAGGGAATTAAGACAGTATATCTAGATCCAAAAAAATTAGGTAAGAAAAAAACAAAACTAAGAACAATTTCTAAATCAAATTCTTCAGACTATGTAGTATTAGAAAAGGAAGGAGCAAACAAGCCAAAAGGTAAAAAAATTGGAATTAAATTTGAAGTATTATCAAATTCAGATATAGAAGATGTATTATCAATTTCAAAAAAAGGATTAGATTTTGTAATCATAGAAGTAAAAGATTGGAAAATAATTCCATTAGAAAACATCATTGCTAAATTACACAAAATACATACAAAGATTTTTGCAATTGCAAGAACACCTGAAGAAGTAAGAAAAATGTTTTCAATTTTAGAAGTGGGAGTAGATGGAGTAATTTTTAGCACATCGTCAATTAATGAAGTAAGAGAAGCAATGGTCTATTTAGGAACTAGAAGTTTTGATATGAAACCAGCTAAAATACTTGAAATTAAAGAAGTAGGAGACGGTGAACGAGTATGTGTAGATACAGCATCAATATTACATAAAGGGGAAGGAATGTTAATTGGAAGTAGATCAAATTTCTTATTTCTTGTTCACAATGAATCAGTTGGTTCATCATTTACATCACCAAGACCATTTAGAGTAAATGCAGGTGCAGTTCACTGTTATACATTATCACCAGATGGAACAACAAATTACTTATCAGAAGTTGAAACAGGATCCGAAGTATTAATTTTAAATTCTAAAGGAAAGGCACGAAGAGCAACTGTAGGAAGAGCAAAGATTGAAAGAAGACCAATGTTAATGATAAAAGCTTCAGTAGGGAAAGAAATCGGGGGAATTATTGCACAAGATGCAGAGACTATCAGATTTGTTAAGCCAAATGGACAACTTGTATCAGTAACACATCTAAAAAAAGGAGATATAGTAATGGCTCATTCAAAACCTGCAACAGGCAGACATTTTGGAATGGAAGTTTCAGATGAGTACATACTAGAAAAATAAAATGAAATACAAAACTTGTGTATCAATTGCAGAAAGTTCACCAAATAAAATTAAAATAAAATTAAAAGCAGCATTAAAAAAATCAGATTATACAGAAATTAGATTAGATTTTTTAAAAATGGAACAAGTTCCAAGTGCGTTAGAAATAATTAAAAAAGATCTAAATAGAATAATTTGCACATTAAGACCAAAAACAGAAGGGGGTAAATTTTCAGGTACTGAAAATGAGAGAATAGCCATAATAAAATTAATTGCAGAATATAATCCATTTTTGCTAGATATAGAATACAACACATTAAAGAAAAACAAAGAATTAGTAAAATATCTAAAAACAACAAAAACAAAATTATTGGTTTCTTGGCATGACTTTAAAAAAACACCAAAAGATATAGAATTAAAAAATCAAATCAACCAAATGGGTAAATTTTCATCCAATGTGAAAATTGTTAGTACTGCAAAATCAACAGAAGATGCAACTAGAATGCTAGAACTATACAGTAAAAAAGGAAAAAACAATCTAATTTCATTTGCAATGGGTGATGCAGGTAGAATATCAAGGATTTTGTGCCTATATCTTGGCAGTCCATACACCTATGTGTCATTAGGAAAGGCAGTAGCACCAGGTCAGTTTAGTGTAGACGAGGTTAACAAAATCATCAATCTAAAAAAAAGTAAATAGAAAATTGAGAGTTTAAATCAATCATATTACTCAAAAAAACAATATGGGAAAAAGTTTTGCAGTAATTGGAGATCCTATTGATCATTCTTTATCTCCAAATATTCACAGTGCAGCATTTAGAGAATTAAATTTAGATTCATCATATATTGGATATAGAATACCAAAAGGAGAATTAGAAAGTGGTATTGAAGGATTAAAAAAAATTAAAATTAATGGATTCAACATCACCATACCACATAAAATAGAAATGATGAAGTATTTGGATAAAATGGATGAGTCATGCAGTATTATTGGTGCAGTTAATACAGTTCTAAACAATAATGGAATGTTAAAAGGATACAATACAGATATGGATGGTTTTCTAGAACCACTATTCAAAAGAAACATCTCAATTAAAAATAAAAATATATTATTAATTGGTGCAGGAGGGGCTGCAAGGGCAATAGTTGCAGGGATGGCTAAAGAAAAAGCAGGGAATTTAGACATAGCAAATAGAACAACATTAAATGCAAAAAATTTAGCAGAATTTGCAACAAAGCTTGGATTAAAGACAAATACAAAAAAAATAGAAGAAACAGATAAGCATATAGAAAATTATGACATAATTATCAATTCAACATCAATAGGATTGAAAAATGAAGAAAGCCCAATATCATTTGAAGGGGCAAATCAAAAAACAATTGTATATGATATTGTATATGCACCAATGAATACAGATTTTATTAAAAAAGCAAAAGAAAAAAAATTAGAAGTAATTTATGGGTACGAAATGCTTCTAGGACAGGCTACCAGAGCATTTGAAATTTGGCACGAAATGAAAGCGCCTTATAATGCAATGAAAAAAGCATTGTTAGGAGGATTTTGATGGCAAAAGTAAAAGCTACTATCCATGGAGCAGTTTCCCTAGTAAGTGCAATAGCAAATAAAAAAGGAGCAACAGTAGGCATTTCATTAAAAGTTGAAGCCATAGTAGAAACATCTGAAGGTAAAGGAATTGTAATTCAATCAGAAAACAAGAGTCTTAGCTCACGATTAATCAATAAAACAATTGAAAAAATTGTAACAAAAAAAGATTTAGAGAAGAATAAAATTACAGTCACATTAACCTCAGAAATCCCAACAGGGTACGGATTAAAAAGTTCCAGTGCAATATCATCAGCAGTTGCATTAGCCTGTGCAAAAATATTCAAACCAAAATTAACAGATCATCAAATATTATTATCTGGAGTAGAGGCTTCAATTGAATCCAAAGTTAGCATTACAGGAGCATATGATGATGCATGTTCTTGTTATTATGGAGGATTCAATGTAACAGATAATGGAAAAAGAAAAAGAATACAATTTGAAAAAGTACCAACAAATTTGATTGCAGTTATATTTATTCCAAAAAATAGAAAAAGAGGTAATTTAAAAAAATTAAAAATATTGTCACCAATTTTTAATAATGCATGGGAATTAGCAAAAGAAAAAAAATATTGGGAATCTATGATAATTAACGGGTTAGCAACATCAACCATTTTAAATTCAGATCCTAAAATCATCGTAGACTTGATTGAAAAAGGAGCACTTGGGGCATCAGTTTCAGGAAATGGACCATCAATTGCAGCAATTGTAAAAAAAGAAAATGAATCTAATATTAAAAAAATATTTGGTGCACTAGAAGGAAACATCATAGTTTCAAAAGTAAATAACAAAAAGGCAGAAGTACATGAACTGTAAGGTAGAAAAATCAAAAATAAAAGGAATCATAGATTGTCCTTCAAACAAAAGCTATACACACAGAGGAATATTTCTGGCATCACTTGCAGGCAATAACAGTAAAGTGGATAATGTATTATTTTCAGCAGATACTAAAGCAACTATTGAAGCATGTAAAAAATTTGGAGCAATTATAGAAGTTAAAGAGTCATCAATAATTGTAAAAGAATCAATAAATTTAGCTTCAAAAGTGTCAGAAATCAATACTGAAAATTCAGGTACAACAATAAGAATTGCAATTGGAATTGCCAGTTTATTTTCTAAAGAAATCACACTTACAGGTGATGAGAGTTTACAAAAAAGACCAATGCAGCCATTATTAGATGCATTATCAAGTATAGGTGCAAAATGTAGTTCAACAGATGGAAACCCACCAGTAAAAATTCAAGGAAGTGTTTTAGGAGGAGAAATAATAATTCCAGGGAATTTGTCCAGTCAGTTTATTTCATCATTATTAATTACTGCCCCACTAACAAAAAATGGAATTAATTTAACAATTGAAGGGGATTTAGTTTCAAAACCATATCTAGATGCTACAATTGCAACAATGAGAAAATTTGGAGTGTCAGTTCAAACATTAATTCCATATAAAAAATATAACATAACACCTCAAATTTATAAAAATACAACATTTAACGTTCCAATAGATTTTTCAAGTTTAGCTTTACTTCTTTCATTTACAGTACTTAATGGAGAAGACATAGTGATCAAAGGGAGTATGGGAAACTTACCTCAAGGCGATGAGGCATTTATTGACTTTCTAGAACAATTAGGAGTTTCAGTTAAAATTGACAATAATGAAATTAAAATTAAATCAC
>Ga0209776_1001545_pt1 | contig 11682 bp, 16 predicted proteins | sample SaaInlLV_10m_DNA_3_FD_184670 | JGI IMG/M metagenome (GOLD analysis project Ga0209776, IMG submission 184670) | Marine microbial communities from expanding oxygen minimum zones in the Saanich Inlet - Saanich Inlet SI073_LV_165m_DNA (SPAdes) (version 2) | ecosystem: Environmental > Aquatic >...
AATAATTATTTTTATTATTTGTTAGTTCATTGAATTTTTCAGCAAATACTGGTTTTATTTTATAAAAATCCCAACCTTTTGTTTTATATTCACAATGGATATTTGGAAAAAGTTGTTGTTCATCAGAGTCTTTATAATCTTCTTTTGTATGAGTATCAAAAGTATAAATAGTATGTTCATATTCATTTGAATTGATTCTTTTTTGTATGTTATTTACTAACTTATTTGCACCTTGAACTGGTAGAGCACCTTTTGGGTCTACAAAATCATTTTGGTAATCTACTACCATTAGTATTTTTTTCATTTTAAATCCTTTTATTAATTTCATTACCACATAGATAATCTTATTAATTTTTTTTGTGAAAAGATAAGTTTTTTGTCTTTATTTTCCTAATTAGACAATGGCAAAATTAAGCTTTGTTGATTATTTCTTGTAAGTATTTTTTTCCAAATTTTCTTTCAAAATATATTCTTTTTAATCCTCTATGATTAACTATTAGTGTAATTATATCATAGAGAACCTAAAAAGAAACTTTTCCCTTTATTGAGGAATAGGGTGGATTTATTTTTTCATAATATATCTAATGTCATCAAGACAAACTTCATTTTTAGATATGTCTTCATTTGTCATTTCTATATAATGCTTAGCTGTGTATGATTCTTCTGGAACTGTAAACTCACCATTTTCTTTGTTTTTAATAACTATTTTATCCAATTGAAATCCTAAATTTAATAAATTCTTTAATGAACTTAAATTTAATGGGCTGACTCTTGTGATTATTGGTATGCTTTTATTTATTTTCCCATCTCTATGATTATGAAGTATTTTTTGTAATCCATTAGAAGTATAGTCTTTAGAAACCATTGTTTGATGACTTATAACACAAGTAGTGCTTTTTAACGCTACATTATTTGAAAAAAATGACAAATTAAAAGCTATTAAATCTTCATTGACAAAAATTCCATAAGATATTTTGTCTTTTAATATTTTCTTAGTTTTTTTAAGTTTTGGACTTATATATTTACTTGGGTTATTCAATATCAATTTTTGAATCAATTTAATATGTTTATTTTTTAATTTTTTAATCTTGAAGTCTAGCATTTAAATTTTAACCTTTTTTATTATATTATAACTGCTAATTAATTTTCATATTAAATTAATTTTGATTCAGTAATAAGTTGCTGTATTTTCTTTTGATTTAAAAGAAGAAAATCAATGGCTTTTTTAATTTGTTATAAGCCAGTTGTGAAACCTCCACTCTCCTAAATCAAAGATTATAGAAGGGGAATGCGAACTACATTTTATTCAATCCATTCAGACATTAACTTAATATTTTTTAATTCTTCTGAAGTAAGAGGGTCTGAGCGCATATATGTTTTTATACTTGCAAACAATCTTCTTTCATCATCATAACAATCAATATAAATAGGAGAGTATAAATCAGGTACTCCCTCAAAATAATCAAGTTCTTTCATTCTATCGGAAGGAACAGACCAAATTTCTCCTTTGATTTTATATCCTAATCCAGAAGTATATTTTTGTAGAAAAGGGAAACCATGATTTGAATCGTATAATGGAAAGGTATAGTCAGTTTCCACATCACAAATATATTCAGCATGAATTTTATCCATAATATGATTGTTTCTAAAATTTCTTTTTAAAGTGCCGTATACAAATACATTTTCAAACATAATATTTCTCCTTTATTTTATAATGAAAATTATATAAAAATAAAAATTAAAAAGAGCTGAAAAGATTAATAAAAGCTTCTTCTTAGATTTTTAGATATAATAATAAAAAGAAAAGGAGAAAGAACATTTTTAATCAAATAATTAAAGAAATAAAAAAAACCATACAATTTATATTAATATTAGGTTTTATTATTTTTGAAGAAACTGTAATAAAAGGTATTATTTCTCCAATTTATAATAAAATTAAATCAACTAATTTTATGATAGGGCTAAGAAATTTAGTAGTAGAAGTAGAAAATAGTTATTTGCTGCTTATATTTTTTCTAATACCATTTGTATTAAGTATATTAATGTCATTTGTGTCATTTACTTTATTTGCCTATGGCTTTTTAATAATGGGTTTTTTAGCATATTTAGTAAAAATATTAGTAACAGTTCCTGCTTTTATTATATTTCAAGTAAAAAAAGAAGAATTGTTAAAATTTAAGATTTTAAATTTTGCTAATGATTTTTTTGAAGTTATATTATCATTAGAAATAGTATTAAAGATGGAAAAAAAAGTTCAAAATTTTAAAAATGAATTAATTGATTTTTTTTATAGATTAAAAAAAGAAGGTCATAAAGGTTTTATAGAGGAAATGAGTATAACTTTAAAAAAGATTAAAAGAATATTACTTTATACAGAAGTATCTAGCCAAAGCTAGCTACTATGTTCAATAATAGCACATTGAAAGCAGATATGTTTTTCAACACAAATAGTTTCAACTATATCTAATTTATAATTATTAAAAAAATCATAACTAAACATTTTACTAGCCTTATCTTCAAAAGCTTTGAAGCCTTTTTTTAAATAATTTTTTTTCTTTACTAAAATAATAGTGAAGTCATTGTTTTTTCTATATTGAAATTTGATTTTATTTTTATTTGACATGTATTTTCCTTTAATTAAAGGCTTTCAAATAAATTAAAATCTTTAGAAAAAGCATCAAATCCAAATCTATTTTCTAATATAAAAATAGAATTAGAATGGTTTTTAACTAATCTATGAATAAAATCAATTGTATCTTTATTTTCATTTTTTGAAATAGGCTCATGTTGATCTTGAAGTGCATTATTGTCATGAATATGAAAGTGTATTTTTCTTGTTTTCGCAAAATCTAACATAATTTGAATTATATCATCATGAATTTCTTTTGAATGAATTTTTATATGACCAATATCTAAAACAAAGTTTAAATCAGGATCATCTAAATAGTCAAAGAATCTATTATAGAAAGCAAGGTCTTCATATGTATTTTCAATATAAAAAGGTATATCTGTTAAAGATTTTAAAATATTCCAGTTTTTTTTCATATTTTCAAAAACAATATTTTCTGGGTTTTGTTTTCTTTCTTTTGAAGTGCCATGAATAACAAAATATTTTGGTTTTAAAGTTTCAGCAACCTCTATTTGTTTTTTCCAGTTATCTAGCCAAATATCTTTATCAATATCTTTAATGTTTAATAATTTATTACTAACTGCTAAATGAATAACTAAGTTATCAAAATTATTACTTTTAATAGTGTTTATGATATTGCTATCAAGTATTAAACTTCTTTGACCCTTTTTTAAAAATTTTTCTTTATAACCAAAACATTCAAAACCTAATTCTATAGGTGTTGTGATATTATTGATATTACAAAAAGCGATATATTGTTCTAATTCTATTAAATTTTCTTCTTCAGTGCAATTATCTATTTTAAACCCAAAATTAAATTGATTATTCATTTGCAATCCTTTGTATATTATTATTATACCATAGATTCAATATATTTTGTTGTTGTTTATTATACGATTACATCCCCATAGCTAAAGCAAGGGGCTTTACACTTTTTTAGGGTAAAATTTCAGAAGGAACTGATAAGATTCTTGTATAGATTGAAATTTAGCAGGTTCTCCTGAATATAAATCAGGATGATATTTTTTAGCTATTTTTTTATATTGTCTTTTGATAATTTCTTTATTTAAAGAATCAAAAGGTTTGTCCTCTTCAAAAAGATTTTTAATATGCTCTTTTCTTAAATTAGAACTATAAGGTCTTCTACCAGAAGATTGATTGTAAGAATGGTTATAAGAATAGCTAAAAGAGGCTCTGTCAAAAGTAGGTCTAGCTCTTAAAAAATCAACAGCATAAATATAGTTAATAGCTAAAAAAGTAGTAAGAACAAATATTCCAGCTCCTGCCCAAAAAGATAAAAAAATCCAATGAATTATAAATAAAAAAATAGAGTACTTATTTAAAAAATGAGAAATTGTCCTTTGAATAGGTTTAGGTTGTAAAAAATCTTTTCCAGAAAACTTATGAATTAAATATAAATTGGCAGAAAAAAAGAGAAATATAGGAATATTTAAAGATATATTTAGGATTTTTTCATCTAAAAAGAAAAGGTAAAAAAGAAAAACAGAAGAAAATAATAAAGAGCCATGTAAAAAATCAGCTATTTTTTCCATGGTTTTGTTATGTTTTTTAGGGCTTCTTCTAATATTGAAAATTTTTTTAAAAAAATTATTATTTTTAAGTTTTGAGAATATCAAATAAAGTCCTGTTCTTTAATATTGTTACATTTTTTAAAAGCAGTTATCTTTAATATCATTAATTATTAAAATTTGAGTTTCTGAAAGTTCTTCTCTATTTTTTAATAAAAAATTCATCATATTAATAGTATCTTTTAAATATTTTTCACTTGGTAAATCAGAAATATTAGCTAATCTATCAACTAATTTTAAAACAAAAAGCAAAGATAAAAAATAATCCCATAAAGGATAATGAGAGCTCAAGAGGAGAAAGTTTCCCCTCTTCATAAACATCATGTATTTTTTTACTAATTATTTTTTTTGCATAAATACCATTTACTTGTATATAGAGTTAGTATTTTACTAAAATACACCTTTTAAAAACCTTAAAGGTTAAGCAACATAAAAATTATCTTTTTCAGGGTTGTATTGTGTATTTATTTTATATTTTCTAGCCCAGTTCTCACAAATTTGATAAAATTCTTGTTGAATTTCTTTTGATATAGAATGTTTATAGTCAATTTTAATTTTATTAGAACTATTAGAGATAGATATAAAGCCTTTAACATGTTCTAATTTAGGCTTTAATATAGAAAGTTTTTTAGTTATTTTAGAAATATCTTGATTGGTATTAGAAGCTACAAATTGTATTGAATCTAAAGTTTTTTGATTTTCCTGTATATCCATAATGTTTAATAATTGTTCTTTAAGTAGTAAGTTCATTTAATTCCTTTTAAAAGTGTTAAATTGTACTAAAAAAGGTTTGAGTCTTTAATAATAAAATTAAAAATATTATACTCAATTTTATCTAATAGTTAAATTAAAAATAAAAAGGCAAATTGTTGATTTAAACTGTTTTTAAGTAGTTTTAATGTATTATATTAACATAAAAAAAGGAGACTATATGTTTTTATATAAAATGAAATATTTTAATCAATATTATAAAGAAAATACAATATGTGAATTTAGAGGTTCTGATGAAAGAGAAGCTAAAAAATTAGCAATTAAAAATATAACTTTGGTAGATAAGAAATATATAAAGAAACCTTATATCCAAAAAGATTTTGAAGTAATTTCTATTGATAAGACAGTAATAAAGCCAGGTAAAAAATATAAAACTAGAGATGGTAGAAGAGTAATAATAGAACAAGTTGAAAGAACAACTAATTCTTTTTTTAAAGTGTCTGGTTATATTATTACTGAAAGAAAGGGTAGGAAAAATAAAGAGGATTGGTCTATTTGGTCTCCAAATGGAAGAAGTTTAGCAGTTGGGACTGACTCAAAAGATTTGATAGAAGTTACTGGATAATTTGAATAACCTCAATCGTAAAACATCCCTCTCCTAAATCAAAGATTATAGAAGGGGGATGTGAACTACATTTTGTCCAAGTTTGTCCATTTTATAATAAGCGTTAAAATCAATACTCTTTTATAATAATTGCTTTTGAACATTTTTTAGCATTTAAAAAAAGTAAAAGTTCTTTTAAATCAGTTTTTTTCAATCCTTTTATTTTTAAATCTAACATTGGTTCTAGTAAAGTTTCTTTAACAATGCCTAAAGATTTAGAATTTAAATTTAAAATTTCTTCAAAAGCTCCTCTGCATAATCCACTAGAAGTTTGTGTTTTAACTTCCTCTAAATCAATATTACAAAGCTCATCAATTTCTTCTTCTGTTAAAAAATCAGCCATAAAAATCCTTTTTTTATTATTTTAACCAAAAAAACTTAATTACAAATAAAAAATTATTTTTTAAAAAGCTAAAAAATATAATAAAATAAAAAGGTTTTATTTAATGATCAAAGAATTAAAATACCCAATTGAAATAGAGTTTAATAAAAATACTTCTGCTATGATAGAAAATTTTAGAGCTTTTAAATATACTTATGACAAAGGATTTTTAAAAGATCAAATGATGGGAAGAAGAAGAGCAATAAATGAATGTGTAGAAATCTTATTATTATTTCAAAGAAAAGAGTTGAGATTACCTGAGCATTACAAAGTGTTTGCTGACGTAGTTAATTATCATGAAGACCAAGTAGAGTTAGTTAGTAATTTGTCAATAGAATCAGTAGATTTTAAAGAATGGTTAAAAAAAGAATTTGTTCAATCAATAATATTTATTGCTCAAAATAAAAATATTTAAAAAATCAACTTTTTATAGTTGATTTTTTTTTCTCAAAAGTTTTAAGAATAAGAACAGGTATAACAGTAGTTATTATTATTACAAAAACTAACATAGTATAAATGTCTAAGGGTATGATTCCACTTATCCTACCAAGCTCAGCAAAAATAAGTCCTACTTCTCCTCTTGGTATCATTGAAATCCCAATAATAATATTGTCTTTTTTAACTTTTTGATGAATTAATAAAGCTCCACTGAATTTAGAAGCAAAAGAAACTATGGTAAAGATAGAAGTCATAATCCAAAATTCTTTTGAGCTAAAATTTATAATGCTTAAATCAATATTTAAACCAATCATTACAAAAAATATAGGTGTTATCAACTGGATAATAGGTTTTAAATCTCTTTCAGTTTTTTTGATGCTAATTTGTTTTTTATTTAAAAACATACCAAAAGGAAGAAAAAATCTTCTTGAAAGAGCAATTCCAGCAACAAAAGCTCCTAAAATACTTGGAGCTCCAATATAGTGGGAAATATATGAGAAAAATAAAATTAAAGAAATAATAATAGTAGTCATATAACCAGGTATTTGTGACTTTCCTTTAAATAAAACAATTAAATAAGAAAGGCCTTTTGCTAATATAGGAGCTAAAATTAAAAAACTAATTAATCCAGCAATCATAGTAAAAGTTTGAAAATAATTAACATTAGGGTTAGAAGCATAGTCATAAATAAATACTAATAAAATTACTCCAATGATATCATCTATAACAGCAGCTCCAATAACAATTTGTGCTGCTTCTGTTTTTTCTAAATGAATATCTTTCAAAACTCTCAAAGTAATACCAATACTGGTAGCTGTTATTGTTCCAGCTATAAATAGTGATAGCTCAGTGCTAAAATTAAAAATGTAAAAAGAAGTAAAGTAACCAAAAAATAAAGGAAGTATAATGCCTGATAAGGCAACTATTATAGATTTATTTCCAGAATGTTTCATTTTATCAAAATCAGTTTCCATACCAATCTCAAATAATAAAAGGATAATACCCATTTCAGCAAGAATTTTTAGAACAAGATTAGGTTCAACTATATTGAAAAAAGAAGCTCCAAGTAAGAGCCCAGCAAAAATTTCTCCTAAAACAGAAGGAAGAGAAAGTCTAACAAAAATTTCTCCAAATATTCTAGCTGAAATTATGACCAGAAATAAAGTAAGTAAAACATGATGAATTTCATTTTCCAAAAATAACTCCTAGAAATAATTTGATTAACTATATATTAGCATATAAGTTTTTCAATAGTCAAGAAAGCTCCTAAGCCTTCTGTCATAACCCCTCCATCAAGTAAGAAGTTATCATAGTCAATTTCTAAAGTATCTAAATTAATAGTAGTATTTTCTGAAAGAATATTATATTGATAAGAAGATTCAGGAGAGTCAAATATTTCCATAAAAGATCCATTCTCCATTAAAATGATTACTTCCCCCTTTTGTTCTAAACATTCAACAATATGTGAATTTTGATAAGCTTCAAAAATATTTATTTCAGAATCTTCAACATTGATAAGTTCTTTAAGTGGAGTAAGCATAACAGCCCTTTCTTTTTAATATATATAATTATACTATAAGAAAGCTTTCATGTAGATTAATCAAAGTCTTTACAATCAATAAGTTCCTTATTGAAAACAGATTTTAAAAAAGAAGCTCTTAAAATTGCTTCTATTGGTTCTCTTCTCTTTAATGCAAATTCAACAGCTCTGTCGTAAGATTTAGCTCTTATTATTATATTTCTAGTAGTATTGTATTTTATATTTAGAAGAAGTTTTTTTAGCCATTTAAAATCCCATTTATTTTTTATGTTAGCTTTTTATTTCTTTTTATGTCTAAAAGATTTTTTATCAAAGCCAGCGTTTTGTATTTTAATATTATCAGAAAAATTTGATTCTTTTTCAACACTGTTTAATTTATTTAAATAAATTTCAATTTCTTGAATAACTAAATTACTTGGGATAATTTTTGAAAATCCTAATCTTTTTAAATTAGAATTGATATTAGTTCCTTTATTTATAATTAAATGTTCAGGAATATTTGAATCTGTAAAAGAATCAGAATAGCTAGAATAAGAAATAATAGGTTCTTTGCATTTTTTTCTTATATTGTTGTATAAATCAATATAAGAGTTACTAAAATGTTCATTTGCTAAATTTAAAATTTTAGAACAAGAGCTATATAAATATCTTGATTTGTTTTTATCTGATTTTAAATTAGTTTTTTCTTTAAAATCTTCATAATTAAAATGGAAAGATATCTTATAATTGAATTTATCAGATTCAAAGACATTATCTTTTTCTTTTAAATTAAGAGTGACTATTTCAGTAATGAAAGTAATTATTTTTTCACCAATAATAGCAATTGAAAAATGAAAAGTATTGTCTCTTTTATAGTGTTTTGGAACATATTTTTCAAAGGTATGATTTAAACTATTTAATAATTCTGTTGGAGCTTTATAAAATTTCTCTGAATATAATTCTTTATTGCTAGTTAAAGTCATTAAGTTAGAGATTCTTTCAAAGTAAACATCTTCTCCACACATATATTGACAAGAGTCATAATAATCTTCAAAGTTTGAATTTATTTTCATAATAGCCTTTCTTTTTTGTTAAATTAAATCAAAAGTAACAAATTTTATTACTTTCAAAATCAAAAGTAACAAAATTTGTTACTTTCAAAATTAATAATAACAAAAAAAAACTTAAAAACTAATTAAATTATGCTGTATCTATGTAAGACTTTAAAAAATCATAAGATTTTTTTATTTCAATAAATTTATCAGAATTAGCATTGTTGACATCTGGGTGATATTTTTTAGCCATTTTTCTAAATTGTTTTTTTAAAATGGGAAGAGTTAAATCTTCAATATTAAAAGGGCTTTCAAATAAAATATTTAAATGTTTTTTAAAGTGGTAGTTATTGTGAAAATGAGGAGAATATTCATCTTGTGTATTGTGTTTTCCAATCTTTAAAATAGAGATATAAATAATATTAAATAAAAAAGTGATTAAAAGAAAAACAAATGCTAACCAGAAAGAAAATAGGAACCAATGACCTATAAAAATTAATAAAGAAACTTTATTAATTTTTAAAACTATATCAATTTGAGTTTTTTTCTCTTGTAAAAGTAAAGGGTTTATATATCTAACAGTAATGAGAATTTGAAAAAAAAGCAAAGTGAAAATATATAGATTTATTGACTTGGAAAAAAGATAAGTGTCAAAAATAGCAAGGTAATAAAAAAAAGGTAAAGTATATATAAAAAAACTATGAGCATAGTTTGATAAATTATTAAAAAAAGGTTCTTGTATATTTTTTGAATTTGGTCTAATAAAAATTTTATTTAAAAAGAAAGTAGCAAAAGATAAAGATTTTTTTATTAATAGTTTAATGTAGTCTAACAAAACAATTTACTCCTTTGTTTAAAAATATATTTTTAATTAAATTATATATCTAAAATTAAATACAAAAAAAAATACTTAGATATATAATTTAATTAAAAAAAGGAAGTAAAGTATGAAAATAGGAATAATGGGAGCAATGGAAGAGGAAATAAAGCCTTTTTTGAATTTTTTTAAAGAATATGAAATTGAAGAATATGCTAATAATAAATATTATAAAATTAATTATGAAGGAAAAGAAATAGTTTTAGCATATAGCAAGATAGGAAAGGTCTTCTCAGCTTTAACAGCTACTATTTTAATAGAGCATTTTAAATGTGAAAAAATTTTATTTACAGGTGTGGCAGGTGCTATAAATGAAAATTTAGGTATAGGGGATCTAGTTATTTCTACTAAATTATGTCAGCATGATATTGATATTACAGCATTTGGACATAAGCCAGGGTATTTACCAGGGATTGAAGAAATTTATGTAGAGACAAATCAAGAATTAGTTGATTTAGCCGAAAAAAGTATTTGTGAATTAGGATTTAAATATTCTGCAGGTTGTATAGCAACAGGAGACCAATTTATAGCAAAAGAAGAAAGAAAGAACTTTATCAAAAAAGAATTTGAAGCAGATGCTATTGAAATGGAGGGGGCTAGTGTTGCTCTTATTTGTAGAGAGTTAGGGATTCCCTGTTTAGTTTTAAGGTCTATAAGTGATACTGCAGATATGGGAGCTAATTTTGATTTTCAAAAATTTGTGAATGAAAGTGCAGAAAAATCAGCAAAGGTTATAGTAAAATTATTAGAAAAAATATAAAAAAAGAAAGTTTAAAAGTGACAAAAACTAAGAAAAAAAAGTAGTTCAAGGTATAATAGTCAATTAATTGTTAATTATTAGTGACATTTTTAAATGAAAATAAAAAAATAAAATTAACTTATTATTTTAAAATATCATTTTTTAATGTCTTTCTAAGTTTATTTATAGTATAATAAAGGAATGTTTCTAAGATATTATTTACATAGAACATTTGTTATAGATAAGTTAATATTAATCATATTTTCTATACTTATCCATTATGTTTGTAACTATTAAAAAATACAAACCAAAAATAAACCAAAAAGGAAAAGAGATGAAAAAGTCTTTAAAAGTTTTATCAGCTTTAGCTTTAAGTTCTTCAATGTTATTTAGTGCATCTGGCGAGTTAGATAAAATAATGAAAAAAAGAGGATTAACTGAAAATGATGTTATTAGGGCAGCTAAAATTTATAATCCAACAGGTGTAAAGGATGAATTTGTAGTATTTTCTTCTGGTGGTCAGTCTGGACAAGTAATTGTTTATGGTGTTCCATCTATGAGAATTTTGAAATACATTGCAGTATTTACGCCTGAGCCATGGCAAGGTTATGGTTATGATGTAGATAGTCTTAAAATTTTAAGACAAGGTAACATTAGAGGAAGAGAGATAAATTGGGGAGATACTCATCACCCAGGTTTGTCTGAAATTGATGGTAAATATGATGGTAGATGGTTAGCAATTAACGATAAAGCAAACCCAAGAGTTGCTATTATTGATTTGCATGACTTTGAAACTAAACAAATAGTAGTTAATCCAGTATTTAAATCTGAGCATGGAGGAGCATTCTTTACTCAAAATTCAGAGTATATTATTGAAGCTAGTCAGTATGCAGCTCCATTTGATAATAATTATCACCCAATTGAAGACTATAAAGAGTCATATAGAGGTGGGACTACTATGTGGAAATTCAACCATGAAAAAGGTAGAATTGTAGAAGAAGATTCATTTACTATTGAAATGCCTCCATATATGCAAGATTTAAGTGATGCTGGTAAAGGCGTATCTCATGGTTGGGCTTTTA
>Ga0209776_1001578_pt1 | contig 11476 bp, 15 predicted proteins | sample SaaInlLV_10m_DNA_3_FD_184670 | JGI IMG/M metagenome (GOLD analysis project Ga0209776, IMG submission 184670) | Marine microbial communities from expanding oxygen minimum zones in the Saanich Inlet - Saanich Inlet SI073_LV_165m_DNA (SPAdes) (version 2) | ecosystem: Environmental > Aquatic >...
CTTCAGATAGTTTAACTCGGTATTTCTTTGCAGGCATGTGATGCTCTCGGATTATCAGAATGTTGTGTTGATGATCTGAGAGTTTACATTAAATACCCATCAAAACAATACGGTCGGAGTACTAGCTTAACCCTCTTCTGTTCTGGCTAATTCTTCAAGAGGAGCCTTGTCTGGCGATATTTGCTGGGGGGCTTGCAAGAGGTCAACGGAGTACGTTGTGTGGGAGAGAGTGGCACTATGGGCAGATTACGGTTAGCTGTGTTGTGCTTGAGCTGATAGGGAGGCCCTGTAAGCTTTTAGAGGAGGCCAGCGCAACACAGGATAAGGGTAGAGCGGACATTTCGTATCCTAGATCATGAGTGAGCACACTTGACGAATAACGGACGTTCAGGTTAGAGCCTGGGCAGGCGATTTCTTGTGGATTTTCTCATCTCTCTGATGGTTGATCCAACTGTAGGAGTGCGAGCTTTCCAGCCTATAGACCCCTTCTTCACAAGAGGCAGAATTTCTGGCAAATACGTGGAGATTAACTTTGTCTCTATCTGTAATGTATTCTATTGAAAGTGTCCGTAATGCTTTTGTTGCTTGTTAATCAAAATATTACTGGTTTATTTTGGGTTCATGGTAATGTCAGGCATTAATTATGTTACGTTGTTGAAATAAAAATATGTTTGAACTTAATTGATTTATTCTGCAGTATATATGTCAATCTCTTCCTAGACGAGTAATAAATCATGAATAACGAGATGGGCATTACTGTAGAAATAAGACTCAGCCAAGACGCCGTTGATTCATACAATGAATTTAACGAATCATCTGCTGACAATGAGAGCCATGGGACACTAAATGATATCGTTGACAGCCTGATTGCGATCGATGCTGTGATTAACGCAAACTATCTGTATTATGATTCATATTCTACAACTGAAACTTCGATTACAGCAGAATTTTCTGATGGATCCACTAAGACGTTAACCGGGACATTAGATAACCCTTCAGCACTTTCAGGAACCGCGTCTATCACCAGTTATAGATTTGAACTTCCCTCTTTCTTTACTTTACAGGCCGATGGGAACTACCAATACCTTTATGACTCAACACATGGAGCACCATCTTTTTTCCCTATTAGTGGAACAACATCTGACATCATCTTAGACTCTTATGGTGAGTCTTCAGATCCTGTTATTGGCGATGCCACAATGGAAATGTCTGGTTCTATTTCATTTAATGAAAATGGCGATCTGAGTGGTACGCTGGAAAGTATGTCCATGTATGCCGCTTCAGTAATTGAGTCTGCTGTTATAGCCGGGAACTTCTCATTATCTGGCAACTCATTATCCATAGCAGAAAATAATGAACATTCAGACGTCAGTGGCACTCTGTTCTCATACTCAGAAGACTACTATGACGGTAGCTACGTCTACCTAACGTCTAATGAAAATGGAATTGCTATCAATAATGGCGATACGTTTGATGAGATATCTGTTCTATTTGATCCATCTATTTTTTATGGTAATGATGTCATCAACATTGAGTTACCTGATACTTTGTACGAACATGATGAATATTGGATCTCAAGTGGCAAAGGAGACGATTCTGTAACACTAAGTGGTGGTGGTGGCATTCTGCATATAGATGCAGGTGGTGGTGATGATACGATTACTACAATCGATGGTGAACACCAAATTGTTAGTGGTGCAGGAGATGATACAATAATTGGTGGTAGTGGTATAGATACAGTTATATATCCTGCAATTCCTGGTGGTTATACTGTTAGTTGGAATGATCTAAAACAGCAATACGCAATAACGTCTAATAATGGAGATTTAGATATAATTTCTGGAGTGGAAAGTTTTCAATTCTTTAATTTCACAATTCCAGCTCGTGATTTAATGAGGGATAACATAGCCATTAAAGGTATTTTTTCTGGAAAGCTGCTTGATGGGTATATTAATGCGTCTGAAGATGATGATGATTTTAATTTTTTTGGAACATTAGCAGGTGCTGAAGAAGATGACTACGTAAGGTTTTCAATAAATGATACAAGTTACTCAGGTACCATATTTTCAGATGGAAATTACAGTATTATCATTGACTCTCTATCAATTCAGAACCTAACAGAAGGTGAGAATGTGATAGAGGTGTCTATAGATGAAAAAGACAATATTAATCCAGAATCTATTTCATTTATTTACGATAAAACGGCACCAATGGTCAGTATTGCCTCTTTGGATAATGCCAATATCACCTTTACCTTCAGTGAAAGAGTTGGAGATAGCTTTCAGTGGGATGGAAGAAATGGTGACATTAATGTATCAGGAGGCTCCCTTAGCGCACTCAGTGGAAAAGGTTTAGTGTTGACAGCCACATTTACACCGGATAGCGATGCAGCAACTGATGGCGTTATCTCAATTGCAAATAATGTGTTTAATGATCTGGCAGGTAACGTAAATAATGATGGAGAAGATGAGAACAATAGTCTAATTATTGCATCAGATGAACTCAATCTAGGCACTATTGATATTGCTGTTTTAAGCTGGTCCTCCGGCTTTGGTATTGGAGGAGTTGAGTTAGTTTCAGGAGAATTCAGTAATCAAGAAGGAGTGCTGTTCATAGAGATTGACGCTGGTACAGTAATCACGCCATTACTGTCTGCAAATACCAATGCAGACAGTGCAGTAAATCTACAGGATGCCATCATGGTGTTGAAGCAGATTGTGGGTCTTGAAACATTCAATGATCACCAATCAATAGCAGCAGACTTCGACCAGAGTGGAGATACGGGCCTCAATGATGCGATTGGTATACTCAAGCATGTGGTTGGTCTGTCTGCACCAGAGCCAGAGTGGGTGTTTATGGAATCAGGAGCTACTGCACCATTGACGGATGGTTCACTTGAGATTACTCCTGATAGTGGTGATATTGAGTTGATTGGTGTATTGCTGGGTGATGTGGATGGTAGCTGGGCTGATGCAGTCTGATGTTGCATCGTTTAACTTAGGTGGCCGCTTAGGGTTGGTTGCGCCTGTTTACATCAGCTTTTTCTGGAGTGATAGAGAGTCCGCAATACGGATTGAAGTGCTCATATGAGCTTAGAGCGATTAGCCCCGTAGAATGATGTAGCAGTTCAGTTATGCGAATGATGTTTGCAGGGGAGTGTAGATGTTGCCTACACCCCTACAGTGATCTTCAACACTGCTGCAGCTATCTGTTTGTTATAGGTATTTCAGCAAGTCATTAAGCGCAAAACTGCAATTGATCCGTTTTTATCATCACCCATCATCCAGTAAACAGGTGTGTTGTTGTAGGTCTGAAAGATAGCCGTTACCGTCAAGTTCATCGCTATGGCCAAAATAAAAAAGCCCCAGCAAACTAATGCTAGGGCTTCCCAAGTTGAGCTGAGGAGAACTTACTTGGTAACAGGTGCGTAATGGTTGTAAGCCATGCTCTCAGTGCGTAGATCAGTGGTACCGTTCATGCGAGTATTGTTGGCAGCATCCATATCAGTCTGCATGTCAGAAGAGCCCTTACCGGAAGCATTTACAGTCATACTGAAGTTGCCTTCTGCATCACCAGTGCCCTTAGCGGCTCCACGCCCCTTTCCATCAAAAGCGCCGTCAGCTGATCCTGTTCCGTAACCTGACTGGTTGTCATCAGATCCACCGAAGAAAGCAGAAGCGCTGGAGGCGAAAGCAACGAGAGCGATAGTAACGATAATGTTTTTCATGATAAATTCCTCAAAAGTTTTAATCTGGGTAGGTAGAGAGTAGTAGTTCTCTCTGTAACAATGAGGCAACTATACAAGAAGTTCGTTGAATAGTAAAATAGACAGAAATTATTCAAGATAGATCATGTTTATGGCCTGGTTGTTCAACACTGATTTAAGAACGGCAGAGAAGCGTTTTACCCGGTCTCTTAGACCTTTACCTGGCTTGAAGTGGGCAACATACTTAGCAGGGGTCGTCTTGAGATAGGGGCGATTGATGAGTTCAGATTTCGCGATAGCCCCGCAGTAGAGAAGATGTATCGTGTGTTCCGCAACAGCATCTTATGAAATGTTGAGTAATATTTGTCGTGCATGGATAAAAAGTTTGAGATGATAAGATCATTATTTGCTGTTACTGTTCATTCTAGATATATGCTGGAGTTCGTATTGTTCTGCACGCCCCGAAGTAAAATTTTGATTGCTACGTTGGTAACATCGTTGATGCTTGGTACTAGTTTGTCAATAGCTGAAACTGATAACGACGGTGGAGATGGCAAGCCTGTGAAGATGGCCCTAATTAGCCCTCAGGCTGTTTCGGTAGAGGTTTTGTCAGCAGGAAATAAACTGTCTTTAGTCAGATCTAGAGAGAGTAATTCCTATAATTCAGACACAGTACCCAGCGTAGACCACACAGAGCCTGAGAAAGTATCAGAGCCAGTTGTCTGGAGGTTGCTGCAGATGTCGGGGTTAACGAGGATATATCGTAGCATTTCACTTTCACCCTCTCATTTAATTGTGTGTAAAATCAGTTAGAGTGCAAGTTGATCTATGCAAAATATAACTTTGCAATTCACATCTCATTTACAATAAAGGATATGTATGCATACAGAACTAGAACAGGTTGTTATCTCCATAATTGACGGACTTCACGAGAGGAGTGAAGCTGATCATATGGATGATGCTGAATACATTCCAATGATCAAAACGGTTATTGAAAGTGTTCTTCGCGGGTTTGAGAAAGCAGATGTTAAAGTCGACCATGAGCAAATCAGAGAGAAACTCTATCTTTATGCGCGAAGTCAGTACCTTGAGGTTTGGCTAAGAAATGGTGAGGAAGATGAAGATAAGGATGTGGCAAAGCAAGAAGGAATCGATTGGTTTGACTTTGTTTACGTCAACGAGAAATATCCTCGCTAACTCGATACTATGAGGAATAATAATGGATATAAAGTTTGTTGCAAATGAGGTGTCATATCGAGATGCTATGGATGGTGATATTAAGCAGCTTTCTTTTGCTGAGGATGAAGATGATGATCCTTTAAATCCATCGAAATACTACCTTCAATTATCTGTTAATAATGAATTTCCGCCATTTTCTCCGAGTGTGGAGTGGTTTGATGGTAGAAAATATGATGGTGGAGCAGATGTATCACGCTACCATCTTGAAAGAAATGTGCTACGGATATGGCTGGATAATAATGCCAAATTCACCATAACTTTTGATGTGAATGATTCCGTATATGAGTGTGTTTCTGGTTTTGTGAGTGATGTATTATAATTCCAGAAGTAGGTGCAGGCATGCATTATGATTAATGTCTAATGGAGAGTGATAGAAGTGCCACCATCAAATATAGATTACTCGAAGATATCGCCGGATCATTTTTTTGCTAATGAAAGTGAGAAAACAAAGCTTAACTGGTTCGCGTTTGAACTAGCTAGAGAAGTTGATCACGTTGTTCCGTACAAGTTTAAAAAATATCTTGCTAAGCGTGGATGCACTAAAGAGACATTTAATATGTCATGTGTAAAATTGGCTGGATTGCTGCAAAAAGAAGCCGTAAACAGCCTGTCTAGTGGTAATACGATGTGCTTGAGTTATGAGGCGATTGAGAAAGCATTTAATAAGCCAAAGCTGAACAAGAAAGCGATAAACGACTTATTGTCTTGTGTTCAAAGTGCTTGGGATAATTTGCTTAGGATGTGTGTTTCTTGTCCATCAGCATGCGTATCGAATAAAGATGATTATTGTGAAATGTTTAATGATAAGATGTATTACAAATGAGATATTACTAGAGTGCTGATAAGATCATGCATCTTTTTCCGGGATGTTGTGCTTGCATTTGTTTTTGATGTTGTTAAATAGCATATCCATCTCGTCACTATCTTGATATGAAGATGGAGAAATTTGAGTCTTTTTGCCGTCAATATCAAAACGATAACTTACTGCTTTATCGTCTCTTACAGTGACTTCATAGATACAGTCGCAAAATGAGAAGTTTAAGGATTTCCCAAAAGAAAATGTAAATATTTTATCGTTGTCTATGATGACTGATCTGTTCTCCAGGAATGGGATAGTGACAGTAATGAATAAAACAGATGATAGGCTTAATAAAAAATATAGAATCAAACTACCGCCATTAACATTTATATAATATATGCATACTATAATGCTAGAAAGCAGCAGAATGATTGGGGAAATTAATGGGGTACGCGCAAGCCTAAAAATATGAGGGCCGTTTTCACTGCTCATGATTAAAACGGCTATTTACCCTCTCCCTCAGATCTTTACCTGGCTTGAAGTGGGCAACATACTTAGCAGGGACCTCTACAGGATCCCCCGTTTTCGGATTACGGCCAGTTCGTGCTTTTCGTTCATGTACGCTGAAAGAGCCGAAACCTCGTATTTCAATACGCTCACAACGTCCTAAAGCATCCTGCATGGTATCGATGATCGTATTGGTAATGGCTGATACATCCTCTTGTGATAGGTCGCCTTTGAGGTAGAGTCGATTGATCAGTTCAGATTTTGTCATAGTGCGATCAGACATTAGTCATCATTACCTGCGGTAGTGGTTTCATCAATGGGTGCTGGTGTGGCAATTCTCAAAGCATCTCTACCACCATGCTTAGCCTCTGCTTCAGTTACCCACACTGGAGTACGTCCACGACCGGTCCATGTCTGCTGTGCTTGCTGAGCTTGTCCCACCTCAAATAGGTCGATACAAAGTGGCTCATATAAAGCGGGACGTAACATTTGGTGAACGAAGGTGCTATGGGGGGGGTGAACTACTCTGTTAGCATGTAATTTTTCCAATCCTGTATCGTACTGAAAACAGGAGAGTTTAGCAATGAAATCATATGAACAGAAACGTTTTATCAGCTGTATGAACGCAATTGCTGGCACCTAAGCTCCCTGGTGTTAACGATGGTACACAAGCGCATCTATTTGCCGCACCGCTCTACTCCATAAAAAACCGGCCCTGAGGCCGGCTGCTGTAATAGGTATCAGAAGGGTTCTGGATCTCCGGGTTTCCACGCACTGTTGAGCCATTCATCCAACTCAACTCGCTCACACTGCTGTTGATCAATATATCGACAGTACTCTTCCAACTGCTCTTCTCTCCAGCGGTAGTAGCGGAAGCTCTCATGATGCTGCTCCAGTAGGTGGTCATAAAGTTGCTCTACCACTTGGTAGACCGCCCATGCCTGATCCGGTGTCCACTGTTTTGTATTGATGCTAATCATTCTTCTTCTCCTAGCTTCTTTGTCGCTCTCTTGCCGCCTGATTTCGCTTTTTTCAGTGGTGCTGCATTACGCTCTCGCGCCTCTTTGGCTCGCCATGAGTCTCCCTCTATCTGTAGGATTTCACAGTGGTGTAGCAATCGATCCACCATGGATACGACACAGCTGGCATTCGGAAAGATCTCATTCCACTCAGCAAAGGGGCGGTTGGTGGTAACGATGATGGAGCGCTGTTCATAACGTCTGGAGACGATCTCAAAGAGTAGATCGGCATGGCGGTTGGAGTAGGAGAGGTAGCCTACCTCATCAATCACCAGCAGGGAGGGCTGGCTGTATTTGCGAAAGCGTCGTTGCAGGGCATTGTCTCCATCCTGTGAGGTCAGCTCATTGAGCATGGCACTGGCGGTAGTGAAGAGGACGGTATGGCCACTGAGTATTGCATGGTGTGCAATGTTCTTCGCCAGTGTGGTCTTGCCCACTCCATTGGGTCCGACCAGCACCAGGTTGCTGCCATCACTGAGGAAATCGAGACTCATCCACTGCTGTACCCGTTTCTGTTCACAGCGCTGTGGCCAGCTCCAGTCAAAGTCAGGCAATGGCTTGAATCGGCCCACCTTGGCACTCTTGATACGCCTCTCCAGTGAGCGCTGGGTACGCTCCTCTTCTTCCCACTGTAGTAGTGGAGGGAGCCAGGGCTGATCATGCACCTCATCCCAGTGTGTTAGCAGTCCATAAAGCTTGAGGGCAGTTGCACGCTCTTGTAGTGTTGATGAGATCATTGTCCTGCTCCCTCTGCACCGCCTTCTGTTGTATCATTATTTTCTACTTCTATTTCTTCTGTCGCTCCTGCAGAATCACTCTTGCTTAGCTGGTCATAGATGGAGAGGTCATGTGCTTTTACACTGACCGCTTTGGCCTGAGGATGCTTCTCTAGGTTGACGGGAACCGGAGTGGGTTGATCCCGCTCCTCTCTTCTGCGCTGCAGCACAGTACGTACCCCATTGGGGTGAGCCACCCCTGCAGCTAGGCTCTCCTCAATCGCTACCCCCATCTCACTGGCTCCATATTGATCGAGCATCCTCAGCAGAGTTGAGACAATCGATCCAAGGCTGTAACCCTTCTCAGCGGCTTGCTTCAGTAGAGTCATGCTGATGGGAATAGCATGAGAGAGGCGGTCCTTGCCGCTGTGCTCACGGGCAGCCCGTTTATGCTGCTTCAGCCCCTCGATATGTGCAGGGTCTTCGATCTGCTTGCCCTTGTCGTAACAGCGTGTATGGCTCGCAATCAATTCACCTCCATCCATGATTCGCACCTCAGTTGGAGTAGCCACTACCAGCAGACTCTTCCTAGTTTGGGTATAGGGGACAGAATAATCATTACGCTCAAAGCGGACATAGGGGGTCTTACTCACCTTTACCTCGATCTGCTCATCACTGGGGTAGTCAGTATCTGGCAGGCTCATCAATTGAGGTTGCTCTTGCACAAAGGCATCAGCCACGCTCAGGCTGCGATCCTCAGGGCAAGGCCGTTTCATGGTCGTAGTGTCACACCAGATTCGTGCCTGCTCATTGAGTTTCTGAAGATCCTCAATCCCAGTCCAGGGTAGAGTGAGTTCACGCCCCGCCCAGAAGTTATCCCGCACATAGCGAATCGCTCGCTCCACTCGCCCCTTCTCATTGCCTCGATAGACAGCAACAGGCCTCGGCTCAAAGTGGTAATGAGAGGCAAGCTCCAGCAGGGTTGGGTTAAAACGGATAGCATCTCCCCGCCGATCTAATACTGCACTCTTCAGATTGTCATACAGTAGTACCTTCGTCACCCCATCAAATGCACGGAAGGCACCAATATGGCCACGCAGGAAGTTACTCATCTGCCCATTGAGGAAGAATTCCAGATAGATCCTGCGGGACCAAGAGAGCACCATCACAAATGCAGTCAAACGATACTCTGCAGTGCCAATCTGTATCTTATTGAAGAAACCCCAGTCCACTTGAGACTGCTCACCCGGAAGAGTCTTCAACCGCAGATAGGCCTCAGGTGTAGGTTTAGGGCGCAGTTCAGCCACCCGGCTACGGAAATGACTCTCACACCCCTCAAAACCTCGTTCACAAGCCATACCATACAAGCGGCTGGCGGGAAGGCTGGGGAATTGCTTCAGAGTTTCGTTTATTAGCGGCAGATATGGATCAATAATGGAAGGCCCTGTGATCCGTTCAGCTCGGGGGATTCCATTATGCTCCAGCACACGGCTCACCGTGGTGTGGTGTACCCCCAGCTGTTTGGCTATGGTACCTACTGGCCACTTCTCGGCGTGGGCAAAACGGAGGATATCAGCCTCCTTCTCTTTGGGTATTGTCATCATCTACTCCAGCGTTAGCAGCACTTGGCTGTCGACATCAGCTGTTGTGTAGACGAGGAGCTGGACGCACCTCTCCTGCAGAACCGCCTATGCCTTGGTTTGAAAAGAGGATGAGCCGGGGTGTGAATAACCGTTGTGGCGCAAATAGCTACGCCGAAGATAGGAGCTGACCACTCTTCCGCAGCAGTGACAGCGATAGGGTAGTTTAAAACCGGTCAATTCACACTTTTGCTCATCGGCCTCTATTGAAGCAGTGGGGGGAGTCTCCCCGGAACCGTGATGCGTCACACTTTGCGAGGCAGGTGGCGAGGAAACCTCCGCCAGAGCCTGACGAATTCGATATTCAGCCTGTCGCTGAGCATGGTTACGCCGTCCTTTCTGACTGTTCTGGTAGCGCTTGCCAGACTCTTGCAGAGACTCTCTACGGACGATCTCAGAACAACCGCTAAAGCAGTAGATATTACCTCGGTCGCAGTGGTTACAGAGGACCACACTCTGGAGGCATTTTGGGCAAATGTAATAACGTGCTGAGTCTTCCATGATGTTGTTTTTTCATGGAGACAGGGTAGACGATCCCCCTCTGAGAGATGATACTCTCCCTACCTATCGCGTATGCGATTGGCTGTAAGCGGTGCCGGATCGACCTCTAAATCTGGCCGGCACCGCGTCTATCTCCAAGGCTCGTTATTCTACGGTTTGATGGAGAATTCTGTCGTGCTATCTGAATGCTCTTTCTCAATATTACACACACCAAAAACAGGTCTACTGCGCGGCAGGCTCGTTGATGACCAAAGCGCGGGATGCGGCTGTGAACCGCGCATTGCTGTCAGCGTTAACACCCACATCCAGAGCATGGGCGATACGATTATCCAACTTCAATCCGCTACCAAGCTCTACCTTACTAAAGAGGGTGCTATCACTGCTGTCTTTTGAGTTATTCACTGTTTTTTTCCTGTTAAATGAGGTTCTTCTGCTATTGGTTTGTTGTTTTATTGGGATGGTGTTCAGCACTGCATGAGATAGCTATAGCTGTCATCCGATCGATCACGCTTTTGGCCCCTGTTCGGGGGCATCGTGTTTTCGATTGATCCATGCTCGATCATGGACAAAGCTGTTCGACTGAAAGTCTTGTAGAGCCTGGTCAATCTCATCTTTACGGTTCATTACAAAGGGGCCGTACTGAACAATCTTCTCGTTAATCGGTTTTCCACTTACCATGATGAAACGTGCTCCTTGCTCGCTAGCAACCAACTCGGCGTTATGGTCACCATGCCCCACTGTAACTAGCGTATCGATCGAGACCTGTTGATGGTTAAGATGGAGAGCTCCTTCAAACAGATAAAGGAAGCTGTTGTTTTGCTCAGGCAGGGGGGAGAGAAAACGGTGCCCCGGTAATAACTCGATATCTAAATAGGTGACTTGCGTTACCTCATCTTGAATCGGACTGGCAACCTCTCCATAACGACCCATAATCACTTTGGTGCGATAGCCTGACTCCTCAATTACCGGAAAGACATCGGCTGAATACTCCTGATACTCTGGATGGTCCATTTTTTTGGCCGCAGGCAGATTGATCCATAACTGGAATCCTCGCATTCGCCCGTTCTTCTGTTTCGGCATTTCTGAATGGATAACGCCACTTCCGGCCTTCATCAACTGTGCATCACCAGAGCCGAGGTTTCCGGTATTCCCCATGCTGTCTTTATGCTCTATATGACCATCAATCATATAGGTGAAGGTGCTGAAACCACGGTGGGGATGCTGTTACGTTCCGCTTTATATGAGCCACTTTGTATCGACCTATTTGAGGTGGGATAAACAAAAAAATCCCACACTGCTTAGGGGGTAATAATCTCCTGCTGCAGAGCGGGATAGCTCGGTGCCTTACG
>Ga0209776_1001606_pt1 | contig 11307 bp, 8 predicted proteins | sample SaaInlLV_10m_DNA_3_FD_184670 | JGI IMG/M metagenome (GOLD analysis project Ga0209776, IMG submission 184670) | Marine microbial communities from expanding oxygen minimum zones in the Saanich Inlet - Saanich Inlet SI073_LV_165m_DNA (SPAdes) (version 2) | ecosystem: Environmental > Aquatic > Marine...
GAGCTGATAGGATTCGCTGTGATTATCACTGAAACTTGAAGCCACAGAAATGATGCGATCATCTTTGCCTTCCAGATAAGCACCTAGTGCCTTGGCGCGATCCTGACGTTCCTCGACAGTGATATCCGACTGACCGGAATCATATAAATCCAGATCAACTTTGGACTGTCCCTCATATAAATCAGGATCAGCAAGCCGTCGGAATTCATCCTTTGTAAGAAAACCGGTTAGATCCACAGCATTGGTCAGAAATTTCTCAAGGGATTCCTTACGTAGATCATTGGTAGAGTGACTTGAATAACGACCCTTTGCAAAAACCTCAATCCATAGTGACTGCTGGGTTGATTCTTTCAGAGTTTCTACTTTGCCATCACGATAATCCACTGATACGGATCGGCTTTGGCGAATACCCAGTGCTGATTGACTTGCACCCAGCTGCTTGATTTTTTTCTGTACCCAATATCCTAGATCTAAATGGACATTTTTTTCCATAATTAACCTCTGCCTCCCACTGTGATAGATGAGACCAACACGCTGGGCAGGCCCATGGAAACCGGGACGGACTGTCCGTTTTTCCCGCAAGTCCAACCACCTTCAGCCATTTTCATATCATTAGCCACCATGGTGACTCTTGATAACACTTCCGGTCCATTGCCAATAATATTTACATCCTTGATGAGACCTGTAATTTTTCCATCTTCGATCAACGAGCCTGACTTCACGTAGAAGGTGAAGTCACCGGGACCAATATTGACCTGACCGTTGGTGAATTGTTCAGCAACAATGCCATACTTTACATTGGCAATAATCTCATCAAAGGTATGTGGACCATTTTTCATATAGGTATTGCGCATACGGGGCAAGGGATAATGTTTAAAGGATTCACGTCTTCCACTGCCCGTAGGATCCACTCCATAATGTTTGGCCGAGATCCGGTCGTGTATATAGCTTCGCAATACACCATTTTCAACCAGCTGGGTTTCCTCCGAGGGATGACCTTCATCATCCACATTGATGGAACCACGCACGTGGGGATTGGTGCCATTATCCACAATAGTGACAAAATCCTCAGCTACTTTTTTATTTATCATATCAGAGAAAACTGAAATTCCCTGACGGTTAAAATCAGCTTCCATCCCATGTCCTATGGCTTCATGGAGTAAAATTCCTGAGCTACCTGCAGCCAGCACCACGGGCATTTCACCGGCTGGAGGTGTCTGGGCTTCGAACAATTTAACTGTGCGCGCCACAGCTTCTCTAGGGAGTCTTTTCAGTTTCTCTTCTGTAAGAAAATTAATGTCATCACGTACCGAATAGTCGAAATAATTGTTTTCGCGCTTACCGTCTTCTTCAGCAGTACAGCCGACTGAGATTCTCAGCATGGGTTGGTAATCAGAAGCGATACCACCCTCTGAATTCACAACCAGGATGTAATTTTCGCTGTCGCTGAAATTGACATTAGCCTTAACAACCCGGGCATCCTGCTTGAAGACATCATCATTGATGGCCTGGAGCATGTCAACTTTATCTTTGACACCCACATCTTCATAGCTGATTTCAGTTTCATAGTAATTCATTAATTTGGTGGCATTAAAGGTTTGGGGAGCAGCTTTAGCTGAACCTGAAGCGATTCCAGCAGCTGTCCGAGCGGCTGCTTTCATACTGGCTAAGGAAATATCTTCGGTAAATGAATATCCCGTTTGATTCCCATTCAGGACTCGAATTCCAACACCTAAAGTGACATTGGTGGAGGCTGAATTCACAATATTATCCTGGAGTCGGATGGAGTTGCTTAATTCATTCTGAAAAAAGAGATCGCAGTAATCGCCACCATAATGGAGGGCTTCTGCCATCACCTTACGAATCATATCTTCATCTATCCCAAAACGCTGGAAATAGAAATTGTAGGGATTATCACCTGCTCCGACACCTGCAAAACCCGAGCGGATGAATCCGGGGAGGGTCGCCAGGGCCAGGCCAGTACCGGTGACTTTTACAAAATCTCGTCTACTCATCTGTACCATTACCTTTTTCCTTTCAAATCATGATCATTTTATAGGGTATTAACCTATCCAATAGGACGACTACCGCCAAATTTTTTCTAGCAGCATGCGCTTCCGTCGCCAAATGGTTATGTATGGGGTTGAGTGGTTTTCCTCTAGCACCCGAATTCCACCGCCTCTAGCGGGGTTCAAGTCGGGGGTTATGAGAATCGATAATATGTAATCTTACTTAAAGGTAATCTGTGTCGTCAGCTCGATCTTAGCACGTGTATAGTCTCGGCTATCTTTAATTTTGTGGGTATACAGACGATAGGTTGGAGCGAATACCACAGCACCCCAGTCAGACTTGTGCAAAGTGTAAGTATATGACAGCCATAGATAGGAAAATATACTGTTTTCTGCATCTGAAACATCCGGGGTAGTTATGGCCTGATCATACCAGGCAACCAGGCTGCCTGGACCTAATTTACCAACCATCTTTACACGGGCAATCCAACCGTTGTAAGCTGCTACGCCAGTTAACGAATCACTTACAGACTGGCTGGTAAGTCCACCAAAGGCAGAGAGTTTAAAACCGGCCACTTTGGGAAGTGCAAACTCAGCACCGTATGTAATTGGAGCTGGCCTCCCCTTATCTGCGAGTGTTACCAACAAATGCGGAGCCATCTTAAAGCCAAGTAAGGAGAGCGGATAAGAGAGGTAAACGGTGTATTGATCTTTGGTGTTGGATGCAGATGATGAAGTTGAAGTAATCGTTGTATCTAATCGGATAGATCCACTATCCTGATCAATGATATAGCTTATGGAGGTATCACTTGTGGAGACGAAATACTTATCTACCACCTTTTTACCATTATTATCGTCTACTAAAATTTTTACATCCAAGGGTTTACCAGCTAGTTTATAATTAAAATCAAAACCATGGGCTGCATTATTGTTATAGGTGTCCCAGGCTTTGTCCAGGATGATTTCGGGGTAATAATGAATGTCGAGCATAGGATTATGAGGCACAGGAATGATACCACCTGACCAGCTGAACTTGTTGCCCTTGTGCCCAAAATAGAGCTCCATAAAATCGACGGATCCCCGACCTGCACTAGGATTGCTCAAGCTACTGGGTGTTTCCCCTGTCCCAAATTTGCCTATCCAATAAGTACCACCATTATGGCCTAAGCGAGTATTGAAATAGTATCCATTACCGATGTCTGCTTTGATCATGAGCCGAGCACGATAATAATAGTAAAAATCTTCTGATTGTGTTCCGTACTCTCCATTGTCCTTGACATCAAAGCGCGGTCTAAGCCGTGCATCTCCTGAGAGAGTGATTTCAGCATAGCTGACAGACATAAGTACTATTATTAGGATGAACCAGATTTTTTTTAGCATAATAATCTCCACTTTGTTTCTATGGGTCCACTCACCCAATGCGCAAGCGATTCAATGAATTGTCAAAAGCCTGCTCCTCTGGCAATATAGGCAGATTGACTGTCCTATGTTTAACAATGTGCTGGAATTCATTCCTATTTACATTTTTCTTAACCAATCTCAGGGCTGTCCGGTCGTCAAGGATCCGGAGATTGCCGCGGTTGCATACACAACCTCGCAAAGACAATTAGGGTTATCCTCCACAGTCTTCGCGAGAAGGTCGCAGACCGACGAAGTGATCTCGGGTTATCCGGTTGTCAAGTATTCGGAGATTGCCGCGGTTGCTACGCAACCTCGCAAAGACAATTAGGGTTATCCTCCACAGTCTTCGCGAAGAAGCATGCGACTGACGCGATCTCGAATTCTTATTCTGGTTTGTCGCTTCCCCAGAAATCATAGCACAAATCTTTCCAGTCAGAATTAATTGAACCTACCAACTTTATTTTTTTCTTCCTAGACCCAGCTTTTATCTGTTTTTCTCTGAGGATAGCTTCTGACACGCTATTGAACTCTTCATAATACACGAGTTTGATAACTTTGTATCGAGATACAAAGGAAGATGGATTAGAGTAGGATTTATGCTCGAACATGCGATTCTCGAGATCACTTGTCACTCCTGTGTATAGAACCGAATTGGACTTATTGGCAAGTATATATACTGCACAGACTTTGGTCATTATTGCATCCAAGTTTTGAGGGTTGATACGTCGAAGATAAATCCGCAAAAAGCTAACACAATCTAGAATTTCAAATTACTGTCTTCGCGAGCACTTCGATTTCCTCAGTGCAGGCTCTGCGTGGCGATCTCGGGCTGTCAGTATTCTAAGAAATCGGAGATTGCCGCGGTTGCATACGCAACCTCGCAAAGACAATAAGTACTATCTCCCAACCAGTCTTCGCAAGCTTAGCGTGGCGATCTCGGGTTATCCGTATTCCAAGAATTCGGAGATTGCCGCGGTTGCATACGCAACCTCGCAAAGACAATAAGTACTATCTCCCAACCAGTCTTCGCAAGCTTAGCGTGGCGATCTCGGGTTATCCGTATTCCAAGAATTCGGAGATTGCCGCAGTCGTTATCACTCCCTCGCAATGACGGTTGGAGATGAATCTCAGGATGCCCACTTGTCTTTTAGTGAATACCACCACGATAAGCTCAGTAGATAGGCAAATAGATAATTTCCAATGATGATAATGGTAAAGACCCTCACAATATCCCACCAACTGCCGTTGAGAGTGAATTCGGGGACATAACCAAACAGGAAGGGACCAATATATAAAAATTTGGCAAACTTGAATGCCGAAAAAGCTGTGCGCCACATATTGGCCTTGGCAATGGCTGCTCCAGCAAAGGCAGCAATGCAAACCGGTGGAGAAATATTTGAGTCCTGGGATAACCAATAGACGATCATATGCGCGGCTATCATATTCACACCGAGGTGTGTGAGTGCTGGGACAGCGATGACTGCAGTAATGAGATAAGCAGCTGTCACTGGGACACCCATCCCCAACACCAGGGATGCCAGAGCAATAAACAGGATGGTTAAAAAGAGACTCCCCCCTGCCAGTTGAATCACAATATTGGCAAAAGTGAGGATGAGCCCGCTGAAGGTTAATACTGAAATGATGATCCCAATGACACCCACCGTTCCCCCAATTTTCAGACTGTTTTCTGTCCCCTTGGTGGCGGCATCAATAAAGCCCTTGAGACCCATTCTGGTGTCTGCTTTCACCCAGCTGATGGCAATGCAGGAAAGGATGCCGGTCACGGCTGCAAATCCTGGTGAGTATCCTGAAAGCATGATGATGGTGATGAGCAGTAGCGGCGTGGCGAAATACCACTCCTTTTTGAATATCTCCCAGGCAGATGGACCAAATTTGGTGCCTTTGATGTTGTGGATTTTGGCTTCGTAATGGATCATCACAAAAACTGAGAAAAAATACATGAGGGCTGGGAAAATTGCGATGATCATGATTTTTGGATATGGTACACCCGTCAGCTCGGCCATAATAAATCCACCTGCTCCCATGATGGGTGGCATAAACATGCCCCCAATGGATGCAGCTGGTTCGATACCACCAGCAATGTGGGGTCTAAAACCCGCTTTTTTCATTAGAGGAATAGTAAAAGCTCCAGTGGAAACGGTATTGGCAATGGCGCTTCCAGAGATTGATCCAAACAGACCGCTGGCCAGGACAGCCATTTTACCTGGTCCACCCAGACGATGTCCCACTGCAGCGAGGGGGAAATCAATAAAGAAGCGCTGCGCACCTGATCGTTCCATAAAGGCACCAAATATCACAAACAAGACTACATAGGTAGCCAGAACATTAGCCATCAATCCAAACACACCATCCTCCTTGTAAAAGATGGTGGTGCATAACTCAGGAAAGCTGGCACCTGGATGTGCGATGAGGTTGGGGAAATACACGCCATAGACCCCATAGACCAGTAGCAGACCAGCCAGAATAACGAAAATGGGTCCGATTACTCTACGGGCAACTTCTATCCCCAATAATACGCCTGCAACTGCAACTGTTTCATCCAGGTGTGTTTCAGCACCGGCCCGATAGTTCAGAGCTTCATAGTTGAAAATCCAATATGAGATACTGATGATGGAGAGCAGCATAAGGATATAGTCCAGGGTACGGAGGGATGGTTGGGGGGATTTGTACAACATAAAAACCAGGACGTAGGTTATGAACACATAAATGCCCCGATGAAATTCCGTAGCTGCAGGCGCCACAGTAGCAGCTAGGATATAGAAAAGAACCAGACCCACGGAAAGTGCCTTAAAAACAAATGTCTCTATTTTATTAAGATCCTGGATCACGCCGTTCCTATCGTTTTATCTATGTCTACTAGGATGGACATTTCGACAAGCTCAATGTCCAAGTCCCTGGAGGCTGAGCTCGTCGAAGCCTTTTGTCCTTTTGGCGAGGACCGGTCATTTCGATGAACTCAATGTCCTAATTTCGCGGCGGCGGTGCTTACTCAGCCAAGACTGGAATACTTATACCCATTTCCTGCCAGAATTTGAGGGCCCCGGGATGTATTGGCGTGACCACACCCTTGAGTCCTGTCTCGACTGACATGGATTTGGCTGAATTATGCACGGAAACTAAATAATCGAGGCCATCCTGATCGAACAGGGCGGTCAGTATCTGATGAACTACATCGTCAGGCACTTTGGAATTAGCTACAAGCAGGGCGCCATCCTGAAAGGAAGCGATGTCTTGTGTTTGTCCTTTATAGGTATTGGCAGGGACGGTCACTGCTGTGAAAAATGGATTATTTTTGAACAGGCCAACTGCTTCACCGGCTGTATACGTATCCAATAATCTGATATCGGCCTGCATGGCGACTTCCAATATGGAAGCGCTAGGGTATCCCGTAAATACCCAAAATGCATCGAGTTGACCATTTTGCATGGCGGTTGCTGCATTGCGATAGCCCAGGAACTCTCTATCCATTTGATCCCATATTCCCAAACTGCTAAAATAGATCTCGGCATTGGCCGCAGCGCCTGAGCCGGCGTTCCCTACCCCGACACGCTTGCCTGCCAAGTCAAGGGGTGAGTTAATCCCTTTCCCGGCTTTTACTACCAGCTGTGCAGGTGCGCCATAGAGGTAGGCCATCACTAAAACATTGTCATAGGTATTTTCATCATTTTTGAGAGAAGCATGTGCCCCGGCATATATGTGACCTGAATAGGCTACTGCAAAGTCAGCCTTCTGGGAGTTGACCAATCGAATATTCTCAATGGACCCACCGGATGAGCGGGCCAATAATTTTTGCCCCTGTTTTTGTCCGATGGTGGCGATGGCACTGGCATAGTATTGAAAAGTCCCACCAGACGGTCCCCCGGAAAAGGTGTATAAACCTTCTAGCTTCTTTTTTGTTGACCCAGAATCATCTGAACAACCCAACAATAGCAATGAAGTCAGGAGCAATACCAGGAAACACAATGTTTGGCTTAATCTTTTCATCATCACGACCACTCTCCCTATTCTTGTATACTGAATGATGTAAAGCTATTAGTCATGCCAGTTATATCAAGGAATAACTCCTTAATTGGGTGAGGAAAGTATGGATAATGGTGACCCCATAACACCCGAATGAATTCGGGTGTTATGGGGAGTCGAAGGGTAAGGCTGTCTTACTTAAAAGTAATCTGAGTAGTTAGCTCTATGTTTGTCCTGGAATAATCCAGACTTCCCTCTGTCTCCTGCGTAAAGTTCTATTAGAAATTAAATTTTTCCAAACAATCGTCCTCTATCAAACATAATTAGGCTAAAAAAGAGTAGATTTGATTTGAATCACTCCCAGCTAAAACAGGTGGATTTTCATACTGATGTAAGTATTCTGTGATATATTAACCGACATCACAAACTTGGGGTTACAAATTTTTATGTATAATCGACTGACAAGTAAATCCAAAACTGCCTTATTTCTGATTGCTGATGGAGGCATCATACTGGCCAGCCTGTTTGGGGCACTCCTGCTGAGATTTGATTTTATCATTCCTCCTCATTTTATTAGCGAATTTGCATATTTAATCCCCATTACATTGCTGACTAAATTTTCTCTCTTTTCACTTTATCATCTATATAAAGGAATGTTTCGATTTACCAGTCTGTGGGATATTGCCAATATTGTAAAAGCAAATACCATTGCATCTGTTATCATCATCCTTGGTTTTGGGTTTTTCCATGGTTTCGCAGGGTTCCCAAGATCTTTATTCTTAATTGATTTTGTATTATCCACTATGGCAGTCTCTTTAAGCAGGGTAGCCGTGAGAATATATTATTCGCATATTGTGTTCGACTCAAAACAGGTGCGGCATAATGGTGGGGAAAAACCAAAAGTAATCCGTTTAGTTCTCATTGGAGCTGGACGAACAGGTGAAAAAATTGCACGTGAGATTCTTACCACGCCGCATATTGGGTATCAAATCGTCGGTTTTCTTGATGATGATGTTCGCAAAAAAGGCGCGACTCTCCATGGTGTAAAAGTATTTGGGAAAATAGCAGATATTCAGAGTATTCCGTTCGATTTCGATGAATTTCTCATCACCGCACCTTCTGCATCAGGTCGTGAAATGAGGACCATTGTTGAAAAGTGCAAGAGCGCTGGAAAACCATACAAAACAGTTCCTGATTTGTCTGAAATCATCGATGATAATGTCACACTCAAAATGATTCGTGAGGTGTCGTACGTAGATTTACTGGGGCGGGATGAAATAAAATTAGACACCCAATCTATTACTGAATTTATTCGAGGGAAAAGAGTTTTGGTTACTGGAGCAGGTGGCTCCATTGGATCTGAATTGGTAAGACAGTGTTTTCAATTTGATCCGGCCATGGTTATCCTTTTCGACAATAGTGAATTTAACTTGTTTCAGGTCCAGCAGGAGCTATCCATTCAAGAGCATAAATCCTATACGAGTTGTGTGCTGGGAAGTGTTCGAGATAAGAATACCATCGACAATATGCTGCGTGATTATAAGCCCCATGTGATTCTCCATGCAGCAGCTTATAAACACGTCCCTCTTCAAGAGGATCATCCCTGGGAAGCAATCAATACCAATGTGCATGGAACCATGAATTTGATTGAATCAGCTGTGGAGCATGAGGTTGAAAAATTTGTGCTGGTGAGTACTGACAAAGCTGTTCACCCTGTGAATGTCATGGGCGCCACAAAACGTCTGGCTGAAATTATGGTCCAGGTAGCTAACCGCATGTGTAAGACTTCCTTTATGGCTGTCCGTTTTGGCAATGTTTTGGGAAGTTCAGGGAGCGTGATCCCCATTTTTGAGAAACAGATAAAAGCCGGTGGTCCTGTGAAAATCACACACCCCGATATGATTCGTTACTTTATGTCGATTCCTGAGGCCGCTCAATTGATCCTCCAGGCCAGTTCAATGTCACAGGGTAGAGGGAAAATCTACGTCTTGGAAATGGGCAGACCTGTCAAAATAAAGGATATGGCTTTTGACCTTATCAGGTTATCTGGTCTTGAACCTGAAAAGGATATTCCCATCGTATATACGGGCGTGCGGCCTGGTGAAAAACTTTATGAGGAATTGGCTTTTGATGGTGAAATCTTTTCCAAGACTGACCATGGTAAGATTATGATTCTCAACAACGGTGGATCGAGGTATGAGGACTGGCAACAACTTCAAACTGACATAAAACTGCTTGTTAAGCTCGGTGTGACCTTTGATTCAGCCAGAATCAAACAGTCGCTTATGCAGATTATTCCTGAATACAAACCATCGGATAGTGGCTTCATCGACCAGCCAAAGATTTCTGAGGATCATACCTTTACGGCTTAATCAATCGTTTTGCATCGTACTGGAAATTAAGGCGAACCCCTGAGGAATGCTCCTCTTCTGACCCCAACCAGGCAATAATACCAAGTTTCAGTGGAAATTGTTGAAGCTTATGTGTAGCTCCAACACTCAATCTATAATCAGAGTAAAAATCGAGGTTATCAAGTTCAATTCGCTGGTTCATCAGGTCTGGTGACAATTGAGCTATATGTACCCACTTTTCCGAGTACCCGGATAGAGATAATTGATACGACTTGTCGGTGAAGAGGGTTGCGTCAAAGTAGAACAAGTTTTTCATCCCTGGGGTGTATTCAAAAAGAGGATAAGCTCCGATCGTTGGAGTCGTAAATGGCCCATTGTGCTGCCCAAAGTTTGGATTAGCAAATGAAAAACCCCACTTTAATAAATTGTTTTGGCCAAGAGCATTGATTTCATTTTCTGCTGATAAGCTGAACAGCATGGCATCACTATATAGCTCTCTATCATAAGCATCTATCTGGAATTCATCGATATACAAATTTAGGGAGATTTTATTAGATCGTTTTTCCCAGTTAAAAAATAGCTTTATTAAACTATTGTCGGAATCATTCGAAAAACCTGGATAATAATCTGTCTCACTATCATGAGAATTGAGTGAGTAAGGCAAAAATGGATTTAGTCGTTTAAAATCAACTCCCAGATTATCCCCTGTTAAAATAAAATACTCGCCAGCACCTATCGAAAAACTTGAGAATACTCTACTCAAATGGTGATAGGATACACTCCTTCTGAATGTTTCATTCGCCTGCTTCTCGGCAGGGAGAACCTGATAAACATGTCTAAAGTTCCACCGATGCCATGCATAGTCCCACCCTATCCCATCTGCATATAAAGGATATTTAAACATGGTAGGTCGTAGAGGGTTTCCGAGCATATCATCGCGGCCAGCTTGGAATGTCAATTTGTCATTGGCATACTTAACTACGCTCTGTTGGAATCGTCCTGTTGATAATGGAAAATCTGGTCTCGAAAATTTTGTCCCGATGAGTTCATGGGGCTGATCGGTTAGTTCTAGAGCACCAGCAAATGATATCCTATCTGATATTTTGAACCCGCCTTGTATCCAAAAATCGGAATACATTTTATTGCGATCAAAATCTAGCTTGGAATTGCTTATGAGACCAGGTGTTAGCTGATTCATTCCATAGGAATAAGAAATATTCAAATTGTTTTCCTGAATGGGCTCAGCAATAGCCATGGAAGAAAAGCCAAAATGGAGCAGCAAATATATTGAGGGCACAAATCGTATCATTTCAGAATCAACCTTATCGCGACTAATAGTTTTGAATTAGCTCAATAATACCAAACTAAACTGCAAGTGGAACGCGTACAATCAAATACTGACTATTCAATAATAAGTCCTTCTCCCGACTTGTCCTTGCTTTAAGGACCCCTGAAGCATGCCTATAGCGTATTGTGCTTCCATCTCGGGCTGATCCCATTCAGTCTTCGCGAGGACGTCGTAGACCGACGAAGCGATCTCGGAATCATATTCTAACTGAGACTCT
>Ga0209776_1001631_pt1 | contig 11152 bp, 9 predicted proteins | sample SaaInlLV_10m_DNA_3_FD_184670 | JGI IMG/M metagenome (GOLD analysis project Ga0209776, IMG submission 184670) | Marine microbial communities from expanding oxygen minimum zones in the Saanich Inlet - Saanich Inlet SI073_LV_165m_DNA (SPAdes) (version 2) | ecosystem: Environmental > Aquatic > Marine...
ATGCATATGAGGTTGAGCTGTATTCAAGACTGATGAAACCACTTGCCTTAATAGCGATGATCATCTTATCCATCCCTTTTGTATTTGGTTCATTAAGAGATTCTACGCTAGGTCGTAAGATTTTTATGGGTGTGGTAATTAGTTTGTTTTTTGAACTATCATCTAGAATTGGTGGCATGTTATCCTTAAGATTTGATTTGAATCATTTGCTCAGCGCTTCTTTGCCAACTGCTGCTGTCTTCATCGTTGCACTATTAATGTTGTATCGAGTTTCAGCTAGATAGTATGGATAAGATATTAACACAAACCTCAAAACCAAAACTTAAAAAACCCAAGCGGTTTCAAGTATTGTTGCTGAACGATGATTACACTACGATGGAGTTTGTGGTCGAGGCAATCAAGCGCTTCTTTTCTAAAAGTGAGGAAGCAGCACAAGCCATTATGCTAAAAGTACATATTGAAGGTGAGGGTGTGTGCGGCACGTATTCACATGATGTAGCTCAAACCAAAGTATCACAGGTGACAGATTTTGCCCGTAAATATGAACAACCCCTAATGTGTGTGATTAGAGAATTAAGTGATTAAGGTATAATAAAACTATGATTGAAACAGGATTACAACAAGAGATTAACTTTGTGATGACTCAGGCGCGCAATAATCGCCTAGAGTTTGTAACGGTCGAACATTTGTTGCTGGCCTTACTTAATATTGATGAAGTGGTTACTTTTTTGCGTAATAAGCGAGCAAATGTTGATGAATTGCGTGGCGAGTTAGAAGAGTATATTGATTCTCATACGCCGTTACTTGCGCAGGATTCTGACATCGATATCGTGCCTACCGTTGGGTTTCAAAGAGTGTTGCAGCGTAGTGTGTATCAAGCACAATCAGCACAAAAAAACACAGTTTATGCGATGAATGTACTGGTGAGTATTTTTTCTGAAAAAGAATCTCACGCGGTTTATTTATTAAAACTCAACAGTATCTCTCGGTTAGATGTGATGGAGGGTATTGCAACCCGTGCACCTGAATCTGTCGAAGAAGCGCCTAGAATAGAATCTAACAACAAAAAACCTAAAAAATCATCACTTGAACAGTACACCATTAATTTGTGTGACAAAGCCAAAGCTGGGAAAATTGACCCACTCTTAGGTAGGGAAGAGGAAGTTACTCGTACGGTACAAGTGTTGTCACGCCGTCGTAAAAACAATCCACTCTTTGTCGGCCAAGCTGGTGTGGGTAAAACTGCTATTGCAGAAGGCATTGCCAAAAAGATTGTAGATGGCAAAGTGCCTGATGTACTTAAAGAAGCCAGTATTTATTCATTGGATATTGGCGTGTTGATTGCTGGTACTAAGTATCGTGGTGATTTTGAAAAACGTTTAAAAGCAGTCATTACTGATCTTGAGAAAATTCCGAATTCGATTTTGTTTATTGATGAAATCCACACTTTGATTGGTGCAGGCAGTGTTTCCGGTGGCTCATTGGATGCTTCTAATTTGCTTAAACCTGCGTTGGCTGATGGCTCACTTAAATGCATGGGCTCAACTACCTACGAAGAATATCGTAGAGTTTTTGAAAAAGATCATGCGCTCACCCGTCGTTTCCAAAAAATCGATATTGATGAGCCTTCAGTAGAAGACACGGTTAAGATCTTGCACGGGCTTAAGAAATATTATCAAGACCATCATAAGGTTAAATATTCAGCTGCTGCATTAACATCTGCGGCAGAGCTTTCACATAGGTATATGGCTGATCGTCGTCTGCCTGATAAGGCTATTGATGTGATTGATGAAGTGGGCGCTTTGCAGCAAATTCAGCCAAAATCTAAGCGCAAAATTAATATTGGCGTCGGTGATATTGAAAATATTGTTGCTAAGCTTGCCCGCATTCCATCGCGACAAGTAACCAATGATGATAAATCACTACTTAGAAATTTAGAACAAGAGCTTAAGCTAGGCGTGTTTGGCCAAGATCAAGCAGTTGAAAGCTTATCAACTGCCATTAAGTTGTCTCGCTCTGGCCTTGCACACGAAGACAAACCAATGGGCTCGTTCTTATTTGCCGGCCCAACTGGTGTCGGAAAAACGGAAATTTGTAAACAACTATCTCGTATTATGGGTGTGAAGTTATTGCGTTTTGATATGAGTGAGTATATGGAGCGCCATTCAATGTCTAAACTCATTGGCTCACCTCCAGGTTATGTTGGTTATGATGAGGGTGGGCTACTAACTGAAGCCGTTAATGCAAACCCTTATGCGGTGTTGTTACTTGATGAAGTAGAAAAAGCCCACCCCGATATTTTCAACTTGTTATTGCAAGTCATGGATAACGGCAAACTCACAGATGCTAATGGCCGAGAAATCGACTTTAGAAATGTGATTTTGGTGATGACTTCTAATGTTGGTGCACAAAATGTACAACGAGCTTCAATCGGCTTTAACGAGCAAGATCATTCTCTTGATTACGAGGGTGAACTAAAGAAAACTTTCACTCCAGAGTTTAGAAACCGTCTTTCTGAGATTATTTACTTTAATTCACTCAATGAAGAAACTATTGTTTACGTGGTGAATAAATTCTTGTTCGAGTTAGAAGCTGCGTTGGAAGATAAAGATGCTGCATTAATTGTATCTGACGCCGCACGAAAATGGTTCGCCAAAAATGGTTATGATGCGAAGATGGGTGCACGCCCAATGTCACGCTTGATTGAAAAAGAAATCCGCAAACCACTCGCTGATGAGCTTTTATTTGGCAAGCTAATTGATGGCGGTACGGTTAAAGTTGGTATTAAAAAAGACGCAGTGACACTTAATATTGCCTAGATGAAAATCTTAATTAGTAACGATGATGGTTACCAATCTGAAGGTATTAAAATACTGACTCAATATTTATCTCAAGATCATAAAGTCATTGTTGTTGCGCCAAGTGAAAACAAATCAGCCGCCAGTAGTTCGTTAACACTTGACAAGCCCTTAAAACCTATCAAGATTGATACAAATATCTACAGTATCGATGCTACACCAAGTGATTGTGTTCATTTAGCGCTATGTGGGTTTTTAGATGAAGCGATTGATTTGGTGGTTACCGGTATTAATTTTGGCCCTAATTTAGGTGATGATGTTATTTACTCTGGTACCGTTGCAGGTGCGATAGAAGGGCGCTTCTTAGGCTTGCCATCAGTAGCAATTTCATTAGCGAGTTGGGAGGGGAATAATTTTGATACGGCGGGTAAGGTCGCACAACAAGTCATTAATCAAATCCACGCCTCACAACTCTCACACGACACGGTGCTTAATGTGAATGTGCCCGATGTAGATTTTGATGATATTAAAGGCTTTCAAACCACCCGTTTGGGTAAGCGCCATATGTCCGAGTCTAGTATTCAAGATAAAGACGACCCATCTTTATATTGGATTGGCGAAAATGGCAAAGAGTCTGATAATGGTGTGGGTACCGATTTTCATGCGATTGCCAATAACTACGTGTCTGTCACACCATTACAAATCGATCTGACTAAATATAATGAAATCGATACCGTCTCAGAGTGGTTGCAAGAGTTAAGTTAATTATTCCAAGTATCTCTTAAACTGACAGTTCTATTAAAGACAATTTCGTCTATATCTTTGTTATCTCTACAAAAATAACCTTCACGTTCAAACTGATAAGCCACTTCAGGCTTAGCATTAACCATTGTTGGTTCTACCATGCCGTAAGTTACGACTAATGACTCAGGGTTGATTAGTGCTTCGAAATGATCATTTTTCCCTGGATTTTCCAATGTGAATAAACGATCATACATTCTAAATTCAGCTTTTAAGGCTTTAGTAGCTTCAACAAAGTGAATCACGCCCTTAACCTTGCGACCATCAGCTGGGTTTTTACCTAGAGTTTTAGGATCGTAAGTAGCGTATACCGTGGTAATATTACCATCAAAGTCTGTATCAAAAGTGGTGGCGTTAATTACATAGGCGTTACGTAGACGCACTTCCTTATCAATCGCTAGACGTTTAAATTTTTTATTCGGTGCGATCTCGAGAAAATCAGCTCTGTCAATATAAAGCTCACGTGAGAAGAATATTTCACGTTTGCCCATGTCTTCATTTTGCGGATGAATGGGTGCGTATAAGGTTTCAATTTTGTCTTCAGGGTAGTTTTCAATAATCACACGTATCGGATCAATCACGCCCATGGTGCGAGGCGCAATCACGTTTAAATCATCACGTACAGCATCCTCTAAGATTTTCATATCCGTCATACTGTCAACTTTAGAAATACCAATACGATCAGAAAAATCACGAATACTAGCCGCTGTATAGCCACGTCGTCGTAAGCCTGAAATCGTCGGCATGCGCGGATCATCCCAACCTGTAACCAAATTTCCCTCTACTAATTGTTGTAGCTTGCGCTTTGACATAACGGTGTATTCGAGGTTCAACCTTGAAAACTCGTATTGATGTGGGCGCTCAGGCTTATTAAAATCGTCTAAATGCTCCAAAATCCAATCGTATAAGTGTCTATTATTTTGAAATTCTAATGTGCACAGGGAGTGCGTAACACCTTCAATTGCATCAGAGATACAATGTGCAAAATCATACATTGGGTAAATGCGCCATTCATTGCCGGTTTGATGATGTTTGTCAAAGCGAATGCGGTATAACGCAGGGTCACGCATGCACATAAACGAGCTAGTCATATCAATCTTAGCGCGTAGTACGCACTCACCTTCTGAATATTTGCCATCTTTCATTTTAGCCAGCAGTTCTAAGTTTTCGCTAATAGAAGTCTCTCGATATGGGCTGTCTTTTCCAGCCTCTTTTAAAGTGCCACGGTACTCTCGAGTTTTTTCGGCATTTAAAAAACACACATAGGCTAAACCTTTATTAATCAGCTCAATTGCATGCTCGTAGAAGTTTGGAAAATAATTAGAGCTGTATTGAATCTCACCGTCCCATTCAAAACCCAGCCACTTAACATCAGCTTTGATTGAATCGACAAACTCCACATCTTCCTTGGCGGGATTGGTATCGTCAAAGCGTAGGTTGCACTTGCCGTTATAATCCTGCGCTAAACCAAAATTTAGGCAAATAGATTTTGCATGTCCGATATGTAAATATCCGTTTGGCTCAGGTGGAAAGCGTGTTTGGATAGAAGTGTGCAGAGTAGAATCCAAATCATCATTAATTTGATGACGAATAAAATTAATTGGCTTGTCATTTGGCGTATTGTCGCTCATAATCTATGTGTCAAAAATAATGCGCAGATTATATCATTAAACAGTTTTTCTCAGTCTATCTCTTAATCTGAGCAGGCAAGGCCTGCTCAGATTAAGAATTATCCGAATTGGCATGTGTCGTAGTAAAATAACCTTTATGAAAATTGCAATTGTAAAACTTTCAGCGCTTGGCGATATTATTCACGCCATGGTTGCATTGCAATTTATTAAGCAACATTTGCCTAATTCAACCATTGATTGGGTGGTTGAAGAAGGGTTTAAAGATATATTGGCTAACAGCCCTGATATTAACGAAATACATACGGTTAGTATTAAGAAAGCCAAGCAACAAAAGTCTATCAAACTGCTATTTAATGAGATAAAAAAACTCAGAAAATTACCAAGATACGATATTGTCATCGATACTCAAGGTTTGATTAAATCCGCTATTGTGTCTCGTGCCATTCCATCGAGCCAAACCTTTGGCTTTGACAAAAATTCCTTACGCGAGTCGTTTGCTGCCAAGTTTTATACAGATGTTTGCGGTATTAGTTACAATGAAAACATCATTAAGCGTAATGTTACTGTTATGTCTACTGCATTAAGTATTAATATCTCACATAATGATATTTTGAATAAGCAATCTTTTTTGTTTTCTAATAGTCAAATATTATCTGACCTGCTTACTGATAGTAAGGCCAATATCGCACTAATTCCAGGTGCTTCATTTAAGTCTAAAATCTACCCAGTAGATCAATATGCACAAATCGCTAATGAGCTGAAATCACAGGCAAATTTTATTGTGTTGTGGGGTGATGAATCAGAAAGGAATATGGCAGAACAAATTCAAAAAAATGCACCAGAAGTGCAAATTGCAAATAAACTAACGCTTGACGGGTTAAAAGGATTTATCGCACAATTAGATCTCGTTATTGGTGGGGATACAGGTCCAACTCATATGGCTTGGGCGCTTAACATTCCATCTATTACGCTATTTGGCTCAACACCAGGATATCGAAATGCTTACATCACAGATATAAATCGAGTTATTGAATCTGAATCGGAAGTTGACCCCTATAAGATCAATAAAAATGATTTCTCAATTAAAACGATCAAAGTGAACGATGTCGTTAAAATAACCAAAGAATTATTAAAGGATAAAATATGAAAATCGCTATTGCTGGCACCGGCTATGTAGGCCTTTCAAATGCCATGTTGTTATCTCAAAATCATGAAGTTGTTGCCCTTGATATCATCCCTGAGAAGATCGAACAACTTAACAATAAAATCTCTCCCATAGTCGATTCTGAAATTGAAGATTTCCTAGCTAATAAAAACCTTAACTTTGCAGCAACACTTGATAAAGAGTTAGCCTATAAAAACACTGACTTTGTCATTATTGCCACACCAACAGATTACGATACGACTAATAATTACTTTAACACCTCATCCGTAGAGGCAGTTATTCAAGATGTTATCAATATCAATCCTAGTGCAGTGATGGTTATTAAGTCAACCGTACCGGTTGGCTACACACAAAGCATTAAAAATAAGTTTAATATCGATAACATCATTTTCTCACCAGAGTTTTTAAGAGAAGGCTCTGCTCTTCATGACAACCTATACCCATCACGCATTATTGTCGGTGAGATATCAGACAGAGCTAAAGTGTTTGCTAGTCTTCTTCAAGAAGGCGCTATAAAAGAAGATATTGACGTCTTGTTTACTCATTCAACTGAAGCAGAAGCGGTCAAACTTTTTAGTAATACTTATTTGGCTATGAGGGTCTCATACTTTAACGAACTTGATTCATACGCAGAAGCACATAATCTAAACTCAAAACAAATCATTGAGGGTGTGGGCCTTGATCCAAGAATTGGGCCACACTACAACAACCCTTCCTTTGGTTATGGTGGATATTGCTTACCTAAAGACACTAAGCAGCTAAGAGCTAACTATAAAGATGTACCTAATACACTCATTAGTGCCATTGTTGATGCTAACTCTACTCGTAAAGATTTTATTGCAGACTCAATTATCAGCAGGAAACCAAAGGTGGTAGGCGTGCATAGGCTTATCATGAAGTCTGGTTCTGATAACTTTAGAGCATCAAGCATTCAAGGCATCATGAAACGTATTAAAGCCAAAGGCATTGAAGTAGTGATCTATGAGCCAGCACTTACAGAACAAGGTGAAAATGAGTTCTTCCACTCAAAAGTGATTGAAAGTCTAGAAATATTCAAACAAACAAGTGATGTGATTGTGGCCAATAGAATGGTGGATGAGTTGCAAGATGTAAAAGACAAAGTCTATACTAGGGATTTATTTAATTCCGATTAACAGGTAAAGATATATACTTATGAAAAGCAAAATAATAGCACTAATCGGCCTTGGTTATGTAGGCCTTCCTTTAGCGGTTGAATTTGGTAAAAAACGAAAAGTTATTGGTTTTGATATTAATCAGTCTAGAGTTGATGAGCTTAAGCGTGGTGTGGATTTAACGCTTGAAACTACTGAGCAAGAGCTTGCGGATGCAGTTTATTTGAGTTATACAACTAACATAGACGATATTAAAGATTGTGCTATTTATATTGTTACCGTTCCAACACCGATTGATAAGCATAAAAGACCAGATCTAACCCCACTGGAAAAATCTAGCGAAACAGTGGGCATTGTTCTTAAAAAAGGCGATGTTGTTATTTATGAATCAACTGTATACCCTGGTGCTACTGAAGAGGTTTGTGTGCCAATACTTGAGAAGCAGTCATGCCTAACCTTTAACAAAGATTTTTACTGCGGCTATTCACCTGAACGTATCAATCCAGGAGATAAAGAGCACAGGGTTACAACCATTAAAAAAGTTACTGCAGGCTCTACTCCTGAAATAGCCACTAAGGTTGATAAACTGTATCAAGAGATTATTGTTGCAGGTACTCATAAGGCAAGCAGTATCAAGGTAGCGGAAGCTGCCAAAGTTATTGAGAATACTCAGCGTGATGTTAATATCGCTTTAATTAATGAGCTCGCCCTTATCTTTAATAAACTAGATATTGATACTGAATCAGTACTAGAAGCTGCGGGTACTAAATGGAACTTTCTACCATTTAGGCCTGGTTTAGTGGGAGGGCATTGTATTGGTGTTGACCCGTACTATCTAACTCATAAAGCCATCGAAGTTGGCTATAACCCTGAGATGATTTTGGCTGGTCGCCGTCTTAATGATAATATGGGCTCATATGTGGCAGATCAAGTTTCAAAATTAATGACTAAAAAACGTATTCATGTTGTTGATGCTAATGTTCTTATCATGGGGTTGACCTTTAAAGAAAACTGCCCCGATCTTCGTAATACTCGTGTAGTAGATTTAGTTGAAGAGTTCGAAGGGTTTAATTGCAATGTGGATGTGTATGATCCATGGGCTGATAAGGATGAAGCTGTACATGAATATGGTATTAAGCCAATCGATCAACCGGTAGAGGGTAAATATGATGCAATCATATTAGCAGTTGCGCACAATGAATTTAAAGAGATGTCAGTAGAACAAATTAGAGCCTATGGTAAAGACAATCATGTACTGTACGATATTAAATATTTATTAAAAGTAGGCGAAGTAGATGGAAGGCTGTAGATGACAAAGTACAAGGAATTACAAGAGCATCTGAAAAATAACCAAAATATCTGGTTAATTACAGGCGTCGCTGGATTTATTGGTTCTAACCTTTTAGAAACATTACTCATTCTAAATCAAAAAGTAGTGGGTTTAGATAATTTTGACACAGGTCATCAGCATAATATTGATCAAGCATTGGAAGATGCGCAACAAGCCACAGGCAAAGATCTGAGTAATAATTTTAAATTTATTGATGGTGATATCAGGGAGTTAAAAGATTGTGAGCAAGCGTGTGACGGCGTTGATTATGTTCTGCATCAAGCAGCATTAGGATCTGTACCAAGATCAATCGAAGATCCAATAAACACCAATAGAGCTAATATCGACGGTTTTTTAAATATGCTGGTTGCCAGTAAGGATGCAAATATTAAGCGCTTTGTTTATGCAGCATCTAGCTCGACTTATGGTGATCACCCAGATCTACCAAAAATAGAAGATAAGATTGGCAGTCCGTTAAGTCCATATGCAGTAACTAAAGTCGTTAATGAACTTTATGCCCAAGTCTTTGCAAAAACCTATGGTTTTAAAACAATAGGTTTAAGATATTTTAATATCTTTGGTAAAAGGCAAGATCCCAATGGCGCTTATGCGGCAGTGATACCAAAATGGGTGGCAGCCATTTTAAATCAAGAGCAGGTATTTATTAATGGTGATGGCGAGACCAGTAGAGACTTTTGTTATATTGATAACACAGTGCAAATGAATTTGCTTGCAGCTACTACTGATAATGATAAGGCTACTGACCAAGTTTATAATGTTGCTCTTAATGATCGCACTAGTCTTAACAAGCTTTACCAAATGATAGAAGAGAGATTAATTCAAAGAACTCAAGGGCTGGAAAGAAAAAACCCGATTTTTAGAGACTTTAGAGCAGGAGATGTGAGACATTCCCAAGCAAATATTGATAAAGCAATAGAATTGTTAAAATATCAACCAAAATATAAAATAGAAAAAGGGATGGATGAGGCTATGGATTGGTACGTAAAGAGTTTATCAGTATGAAAATTTTAGTAACAGGCTCTGCAGGATTCATCGGCTCAGCACTCTCAATCAGACTATTAGACAAAGGTGATGAAGTTGTAGGTATAGATAATCATAATGACTATTATGATCCAGCTTTAAAAGAAGCACGCCTAGCACGCCACGCCGATCATCCTAATTACACGCACATTAGAATGAATCTTGAGGATCGTGAGGCAATGGCCAAGCTGTTTAAAGATGAGCAATTTGACGCAGTCGTAAACTTAGCAGCACAAGCAGGCGTGCGTTATTCTATTGAAAACCCTCTAGCTTACATTGATACCAACCTAGTGGGCTTTGCCCACATACTAGAAGGTTGCAGGCATAACAAGGTGGGACACCTTGTGTACGCTTCATCAAGCTCTACTTACGGGCTTAACACCAAACAACCATTCTCAACGCATGACGCAGTTAATCATCCAGTAAGTTTATACGCTGCTACTAAAAAAGCTAACGAGCTAATGGCTCATACTTACTCACACCTTTATGATCTACCGACTACAGGCTTAAGATTCTTTACCGTTTACGGCCCATACGATAGACCTGACATGGCATTACAAAAGTTCACCAGAGCTATTATGAATGATAAGCCTATTACGGTATTTAACTACGGCAAGCATAGAAGAGACTTTACCTACATTGATGATATTGTCGAAGGTATTATTAGAGTGCTTGACCGGCCGGCACCAATAAACCCTAACTGGGATAGTAATAACCCAGATCCTGCCACCTCTAGTGCTCCATACAGAGTTTATAATATCGGTAATAACAATCCAGTAGAGTTGATGGATTACATCGAAGCATTAGAAACCTCACTCGGTAAAACTGCAGAAAAAGAATTATTACCACTCCAACCTGGAGATGTACCAGATACTTATGCTGATGTTGATGACTTAGTAGAGCAGTTTGGCTACAAGCCAAGCATGAGTGTTAAACAGGGTGTGGAGAATTTTGCGGTTTGGTATAAGCAATATAACAATCTTTAGATGTTTACTTATGAATACCCTAAACACTATCTAACATAACGCAACCATTACCCGAGAAAGGCGCAATCAACTAAATGACCATAAGTCTGTTGTTATTTGGTTTACAGGTTTATCAGGCTCAGGTAAATCAACGCTTGTCCACTCCGTTGAGGAAGAATTACATAATCTAGATTGTAGAACCTTTGTTCTGGATGGAGATAATGTACGCCACGGCTTATCATCAAACTTAAGTTTTAGCGATGATGACCGTAAAGAAAACATTAGAAG
>Ga0209776_1001646_pt1 | contig 11073 bp, 8 predicted proteins | sample SaaInlLV_10m_DNA_3_FD_184670 | JGI IMG/M metagenome (GOLD analysis project Ga0209776, IMG submission 184670) | Marine microbial communities from expanding oxygen minimum zones in the Saanich Inlet - Saanich Inlet SI073_LV_165m_DNA (SPAdes) (version 2) | ecosystem: Environmental > Aquatic > Marine...
CCACCTTTGGCTGCTAATACAGGGGTCTTTTGTATCATAGCCTCAACTAACGTTCTACCAAATGGCTCTCTATCACTTGGTGCAATCATTAAATCAAAGGCAGAAATTACTCGATTCGGCTCAGAATTAAACCCTGTAAAAGTAACAATATTATTTATTTCTAATTTATGCACTAACTGTTTTAAATCATTAATATATTCATTATCACCCGGTCCGACTATTACTAAATGAAGCTGAAGATTATTCTTATTAATGTATTCTTTAAAGCAGTTAATAAGAAAATCCACATTCTTCCAGTATACAAGTCGTCCTATATAACCAAGTAAAATAGAGTTTTTCGGTATATCATAGAGTTCATTAAGCCACTTTCTTGACACACTCCGATCATAAGTATTTTTAATATTAAACGGGTTTAAAATTAGTGTTTTTTTTGATTCTGGTATATTGCTGGGTAATGATTGATGAACGTAATCAGATATTGTTATAAAATGATTGGCTAATAGTACAGAAGTCTTCCATAATACTGAGGGTGACATTAAAGACCTCTGATGCCATATATAAACCGAGTTTGATAGTCTAGTAGGCAATGACCATGTAAGATTTATTCGTAAATCATTGCCGTGCACAATATCTATTTTATTCTTACGTATAAATTTACTTAATTTGAAAAAATTTAATACAACACTAAAGACTATATTAAATATATTTGGCGATTCGCCAGCTAAGTGTTTAATAAAAATATATTCATATTGAACATTAAGACCATCTAATAAATCAGATAGCGGGCCTATTTCATGTAAAACAAAAACAGGGGTTATGGTGCTATTCTCGAGCTCACTATATAATTCTATAATAGAGCGATGACTACCACCAATAGAATCACCAACAAATGGAAATAAAACTTTCAAACGTATACTGAAATAGTAAAATTAATCACAATAAATTTAGTCTAGCAATCTGATTAAATTCTTAGTTGCACCATTGTTATATCAATTCGCATATATCTTTTAAACTTTAATGAAGTTAATGTTGTAAAAATTCGAAGGTTTTTCAAGAGTTGGTTAAATAGCTTCTATGTTTCTTAAGGCTCTCTACAATAAGGAAGAGTGTTCATATTTTTTGATCAATAATCTCATTTTTACACAATATTTCGGTTGCTATTCTACTTGAAATATCACTGGACACTTGGAAATAATTTTTATATACATCTGTTGATAATGTTGAAATTTTATCAGGATTACTTAACCACTTATCTATAAAAATACTTAACTCTTGATAATTTGTTGCTTTTTCAACAATACCACCATGTAGCGCAAATTGGGTCAATTTTTCTCTATTTGAATCTATATAATCTATACATGGTATGCCCATCGCTACCGCGTCAAATACCACGCCGGTATTAAGATTAATTATTAATTTCTTGCCTTTTCCTAATGCGAATATATGAAGGTCAGAATAAATCCACGTTAATCCATAATCATTTGAACCAAATTCATCTTCATAGATTGTTTCATTCTTACTTGAAAATATTTTTTCTTGTTTTTCACTTGGATGCAATTTTACAACTACCTTCATACCTAGCTCGTCAATAATCTTCTTTTTAATATTTCTTACAGATCGTTTTTTTTCATCGTATGAACAATACACATTAGATACATGTCTAGATAATACTATGACGGATTTATCATTATCAAAACGATTTGGCAATCTAGTACTTTCATCTTGTATTTTTTTGATCCATTTGCTGTCATGCCTAGGTATGCCAACTACATGCATTTTATTTTCATCTATTCCATATCTTAAATTGTAATACCTACTCTGAAATTTTCCATAAATATACAGTGTAATATTCTCTTTATTTTTGTTGTTAACATTAACATGTAAATCCCTGTTAATTGTCATGCTTAATGCATGTGGTAATGAGTATTTATTGTCTTCAAACAACTGTAATATATCTGACACGGTGCGATTACCTTCAGTGTGGATATCATATAACATAATATCCTTATCTGATATCGTTCTATTTAGATTTTCGTATTTTATTTTGCACTCTTTCTTATATGCTATATTTCGTAATAAAATTAACGGATAAATTAAAATAAAATAAAATAATGGTTTCCTTATTAAACCTTCCAATATGTTAATTAATCGCAATATAGCACGTTTACTCTGATACCATCTAATACTTTCAGACACTGACTTATGCTTAATCCATGTGTTGTTATTAGTACGAATTAGGACTGTATTAAATACACCATCAGACATTTTGACTATAATATTGTCTCTATGAAAATTCCTAACTATCATTGCGTCAGGTATTATTAACGTACAATCTGTATGGCTATCTAGATTGTTCATCCTATTCACAACTGGTAACCAAACATCTAATACACCCAAATGTGGAAAACACAAGACAAATATTTTATGATGTTTTTTCATAAGTAATCAAGATAAACTTTGAAGGTTGGCTTTATATTGTGAGACTATACGTCTAAAAGATATCACTTTTCTTTCTGTAAATCGCTATTGAATCTGATATCTTCTATCATTTTATGTGAGAGCCATGAATTTGCATTTCTATATTCGCGTCTATCGAATAATATTTTAAAATATGACTCAACTGTTAGGGCGTTTGAGGGATGCATAAAATATTCAAAAAAATTTTTCTCAAATCTATGCCACTTTAATTCTCCTGCAGGGATAAACAATATCTTAAACAATAAACGTATCCATCTCAAATAGTATGGATTAATTTTCTTATCATTTGCTTTTATATCTAGCCATACATCGCCCCAATTATTTTCATGTAATGTTTCAATATACAAGCGCTGATTAATCTTATATTCATAAGGTACACTTTCCCAAAAATTCAACATATCATCAGACCATAATGGCAATCTCCAATCATAGCCAAAAAATTCATAGGTTCGTTGCTGATTGGAAACTATCCTACTTTGACGTCCAATACACTCGATGCATTCCATCATGGCATAATGATACTTTTCAACATCAACCGATTCTGTAATACGTAACGATAATATTTTTTCAAGCTCAGAAACAATATAATCATCATTAGCTGTCGTCCTGAGATCACCCCACAAAGAATAGTGTTTATCTAAAAAAAATTTCCAAATCGATTTACTCGTACTTTTCATAGTATATTCCAAATCCGATATTGAACTTATGTGTCCACCAGAAATAAAATCACCGGAATTACCGTTCACTATTATCGCCTCACTGTCAATCAAAGGGTGTTTATTTAACAATGACACTTCATAGATTTCCTGAGTATTTGGAATAGAACCATATGATTCAAAATCACTTACATATTTGTGATATAAATCTGATTTGAAAAACCTGTGCTTATCCCGAAGATTGGTAGGCAAATATAACCACTGATATCCTAATTTTTCTGCGACAGCCTTACTTACTGGGGTTTCAAAATTACCCTTCCTCCCATACGAAAAACAAACTATATTTTTTACCCCGAGTTCTTTCAAACCACTAGCAATAAGCCTAGAATCATTGCCTGCACTTAACGGTATTACAACTTGCCTTCCATTTATACTACTCTTTAAATCTGTTAGTGTATTGATACATATATCTGTAAATTCTTTTTTAAGTTTGCACTTACTTCTATCTTTGGTTTTCCATGGAGAATAAGTATAATAGAACTCCTTAAATATAGTGCCTTGATGATACAAGATACACTCTCCACCCTCTAAACGATTAAGGCTGTGATATAACGTTTTTTTGCCAATGGTATGGCCTGACATGGAGAGTTCTAGACCGGATGATGTATTAAAATCAGATACTTCTAGGTTGCACTCTCTCTTTAATATAGGTGCATAGTTACTTATAAAAACACCATCTTCTTTTTCAACAAAAAAAATTGGGTTTGTGCATATTTTATCAACTGCAGCTACGACCCATTTATTGGTTTCAAGTACAACTGAAAAATGTCCTGATATTTTCTTGATCCAATCTAATACACTATGTTTATCCACAGAATGATCGCATAATATAGATGACGCCTCACTAAATAAGTCTTCGATATTGCTATTGTACTGATATCCAAAAAACCAAATTTTTATATTACTACCTTTGTATAACTTCCATCCATATTCTTCACGCATGATAATATGACACTTTCTAGAAGTTTTATCGTGCATTATAACAATACCCCTTCAACTTCTCGCCAATCTCATTCATAACCGATTGGTCTTGATAAGACCTCCATAATTCTATATTTTTGATGGAATAAGATGGAAAGAAATATTTATTTATTTTGCTGTGTTCGGCGTTATTTCCTAAAAAATCAATAATCTTCTTTATTGATTCGTCAGTATTAAGTACAAGATCTTCAAAATATAATCTCAATACATATTTGTCTATACCGTTTTCATTATTATCTCTTACTGATTTACGTCTTAACTGCTTATGCCATTTTATATATTTTTCTACTGAGTCTTTTTTGGTTAATTCTGGCCCAAGTAGGGACTTTGATCTAACCATATTTACATATATATCTCTAGGATCTCGATCAATAATTACAACCTTTATTTTTTCAAAATATCGACTTGTGCTAATCATGTTAGTTGGTGGTATTGTCTGATCAAGTATAAGTGTATTTATTTCTTTTAAATGCATATAATTACAAAACAAGTTATTAATATACTTTTTAGTTTCCCTTATAAAATCAGATTCACACGGTCTTGACCAGTACATAGGTTTTGCATTATTCTTTCCAATTTTGCTCCTTATTTTCATAAGAAGGTTTTTGTATGCTGGAACATTGTATCGGTGGACAAAAGTATCGCCCAAATACATCATGTCGGTCAAGCTATCAATATACAACTTTGATTCCAGCATAAAATCAACATTTAATTTATTAGAAAAATTTTTACCTGCTTTTCTAAATAAACTTGTCTCCCTACTTAAAACCTTGCAATAAGAAAGAAAATCTCTAATGGCTATATCATGCCGTATAAAATCCCATTTATGCACTAATGATTCCTCTAAATCTGTTAATCCATACGGGTCTTTTGCAATTCTGAACTCACCCTTTAGTGCACCAAATCCTTCAAACTCTTTCAATATATCAATACACGCACTAGAGCCAGTCCAACCATAGCCACTCACACAAATATAATTATATTTTTCAACAGGCTTCTTAAGCATGGTCTATTTTTTTCAACCTTTCAATTACAACATCACTCATTAAATCATCAACTGTATCTATCTCAATCCAAGAGCTATAAACAGGTATAGCTTTTACTAACTTTCCTAAATTAGCTGCTGCCTGCAATATATCCGTCATATAAGCACTCTCAACTGTTCTACCTAATAATTCGCTATTATCAATTGCAGTATGGAATATTTCTCTTATCTGCTTTATTCCTTTGGCAGAAAACTTCATTAAACCTATATACTGGCCCTCTATTTCATTTAAGGATTTTGGCTTTTGACCTATTTCTATAATTGCCCCATCATCTCGTAACTTTAATGTTTCAGCATCATCTAGTGGGTCTTCATTTCTAGCTCTCCAATAACTCTCCCACTCCTTATCAATAATTACTGCAATATCTGCAGTGGATTGCATGAGTGCTTGTAAAATTTTTCTAGAATAAACAATATCTCCATAACTAACAATCACATCACCTTCTAATTCTTCTTCTGCACAAAAAAGTGTCCATAGCATATTAGTGTTATAGTAACGCGGATTAATCTTTAACTTTGTGTTAAATTTTCTTAACATCTCCGCCTTGTAACCACCAATCATCATAATATCTTCAAGACCCTCTGCTCGAAGAACTGCCAGCTGTCTATCAATCAAACTTATGCCATTAACCTCTACCATGCATTTTGGTCGGTCTGATGTATATGGTCGCAACCTTTTTCCTTCGCCTGCAACTAATAGTATTACTTTTGGTTTATTGTCTTTCATTTTCTAGCAAATTTTTAAATCTATCTAAATCACCTTTTGAAAATATATCGTCCCTTTCCGGATGCCACATCCATGCCTCCCATGGTAAATCTTTATGCACAATCGCCTCTATACTGCCATCTTCTGATTTTGCTAGAATATTAAATGAATTTGGGCAACTCTGTAAACATTGATTATGATAACTATTTACCGTGTCTGGTAATTTTACTTTGCTATCACTAACTATTTGTAACTGATGGCGTGCCCCAACATGATTATTTACATTAATCAATTTTGCACCAGAATATACTCCCATCATCTGCATTCCACGACAAATCCCCAAGGTTGGGATTTTATTTTTCTCTGCCCAAGATAACAGGTAGCTCTCAGTTAAATCCCTATGTGGAATATTACCAATATCATTACCACCCGATAACAATAACCCGCTTATGCCTACTACACGTAACCAACTATCAAATACAATCTGATTATTTGTTGATAAATTTACATTAAATAAACTATTTGGAATTGGGACTGGTATATATCCTGCCTTCACAACCCACTCAATCAAACGCTGATCTAATGCATCTCTCCATTCACCATATATATCAACATAATCTACACGCTGTGTTACTCCAACTAGCATCATTCTTGAATTACAGATATAATCTTATCTGCCATTTGCTTGGCAGTATTCATTTCTCTAAAATCAAATAATAAATCTGGGCTCACTGGCTCATCCACATTTAAATCCAATCCTGCAACATTGATTAATTCACCAGAATTATAACGACTATAGATATTTTTGGGATCACGAAATTGTAACTCAGCCATTGGGACTTTCAAAAACACTTCAAAATAATTAGATAAATTTTTTCTATTCCAATCATGTATTTCTTTAAACATAGATATCGTTGCAATAACAACAGTTAACCCCTGTTTAGAAATGACATCACAAAGGCGAGAGTATTGCATTGCAAGTGATAACCGTCCTTCTCTACTGTGGTTTTTTTCTGTTAAATTAACAGCACTAAAAACCTCTCTTAGCTGATCACCATCCAAATAAACAACAGGCTCTCCATTACTACGGAGTAATTTCACAACCTCTATGCCGAGAGTAGATTTTCCAGCCCCTGATAATCCTGTTATCCAAATAGTTCTTTGCATTTTATTTCACCCCAATCAATGAACAGGGTAAACCAAGCCAGATGCACAGTCAAGATACACGTGACTTGCTTTTAACAACAATTCAAATCTCTGATCTCCACATCCAATCGCCGCAGGAATCTTAAATTCAGCGCAACGAATCGCCATGTGTGAGTTAGCACCACCATATTTAGTAATTAGACCTGCGATATTCTGTGAAAAAATCCAATCAAAACCAGGATCTGCACCCTCTATTAATACAACTTTTCCATTTAATGATGTAGTATTAAAATCTGAAGAAAGCACAATAGATGGTGCAGTGATTTTTTTATGAGTAATAAAGTTAGGGTGGCTTACCTGAAAAGGTACGATATACACTCCAGCCTGATCGGTTAATAATTGTGGCAGTCTAATTGCAACACTAACATCATGCTTCTCAGCCTCTTGCTCAGAGATTTCGCGTAATTTTCTCTCAATACTGTTTTCATCACTATGTTTGACCACTTTCAACAACATATTAATAGGTACATGTGAAATTTCATCCCTACTCAGTCCATTACTCTCAGCAAATCTAGCTATCATCTCTAATATATTACTAACTGAGCGGGTGAATACAAACTTACCATACTCCCTGCCAGTAATTGCATCATTAATATAACTCAACAAATCATCTGCATTAAAATCTCCAAACCCCCCTTCCTTGAGTAGGCCGTTTATCTGTTGCTTTTGTTTATTAGAAAACTGAAATGAAGCAAACTGTTGTTGAGATTGATTAAAATTAACACCATTAGATAGATTGCTCATCTGATCATAGCGTCGTGACATAATATCATAGGTACCAGGACGTAGATGTCCATATTTTTCCATAAAGCTAGCAGTAGATATAGTTTCCATCTGTAAAGCGGTCATATCATTTACCAAATCACTGGCTACAGTCTGTACACTTGCATGAATTTGATTAAACTCATCTTGAGTAATAATATTCTGTTGCTTAAGCGATATAAGAATTGTCTTTGCAATAAATCCATGTCTTGCTAGAATAGAAAATGGTATGGTGCCCAAATTGATGCAGTCATTAATCAACGCAGGTAGCAATAGTAAATTGTCCTGTAAATCTAGATTGTTCTCATCTGTGTGTTTCTTATTAAGAAGATTTATTTTATCTAATGCTTGTTCTAATGAGCCTTCACTCTCTCCTTTGACAAGTTGTATTGTCTGTTGACAATGTGCTTGCTTAAATTTCTCCTTTTCAGATGTTGTCAGAACATTACCGATCAACTGTTCTATTTTTTCATCAATATCAAAACTATAAGTAGTAATTGCAACCTCGAACTCCACCTTGTCATGTAGTTCTGGATTATTTTTAAGGCGGTCTACCCAATGGTTAACCAATTTTTCTGAAACTGATGGGGATATAGTTTTAGGTAGATAAGAGTGAAAACTTAGCCGTGTATCGATAAAAGGTTGTCCAGCCAACATCACCATTAAAGACTGGCTTTTTGGGATGGCATACCCCATAATTTTTCTTGCATCTTGCCATACATTATTTGTAATAAGCGTTTGATAAAGTGAACTTGCCAAGGCTCGTGGGGCTCTGCCAATCATCTCCACAGGATTCCAGTCTGGCATTTGGCCTAAAACTGTAGTTTCTCCATAAACACCAGGGGTTGCTTTAAATCGTTTATTTACTGATGACTGTACACCTTGAAGCATTTCATCTATATGTCTTGCTATCAATCTATTCCAGTTTCTATGAGTGGTGATAGTTCGCACCTGAAATATATAAGGAATCAAATCTGTACCTAATGCAAACTCTATATCTAGAAACTTACTATCCATCACTTGCTCTAACTCTTGCACTGCTTGTATTAATTTAGTAAAACGTTCAGAACGAATTTTATCTATTGAATTACGATAAATGTATAAAGTTCGATTTGCATACTCACCATTACCTGAGGTTACTGTATCAGTTGTACCTGATTGGTCATCATAGTTAATAACATAGTACGGTGCACCAGTATTTAAATCGTGCGTAAATATTACTCCACTCATTGTGATGTCCAGAATCATTTCTTGAATAATTATTTCGTCGTCTGGAAGTAATTGTCGCTTTTTTTTGTAACTAGCAATTACTGTATTGATTGCCGTTATTATTTCATGCTCATTATCTGAAGGGACGTTTAGAACTGAAGTATATTCGCCTGCTGAAGAGTTATATTGCTCATCTTCGTCTGCTGCCGAAGATCTAATTATAATATTACCACGAAAATTATTTTGAATTGTTTCTATAACGTTTTGACTCGATAATAACGACTTAAATTGATCCACTTTAAAGAATAACAATTTTGGCACTTGAAAATATACAACATTACCCATAACATATTCAAGTAGTTGTGCTTTTGAATGCTTTTTATTCATAATTCAATTTATTAATTACCCTCTGAAGAAACCATAAGTTTAAATAATTTTTTTTTAACAAAGAGCTGCAATTTTAACTAAATTTATTGTTGTTTTTTATAACAAAAAGATCAATTTGTTATGTGATTATGATGCAAATTATCTTATTTATTATAAAACTCTATCTAAATATAAACTACATACCCTAGCATTGCCAAACCTATCAAATATTTTGAATGTCTTTTTGGTGCAATATGCAAAGGTCTTATCAACTCTGAAACTAATTCTTTCATATTTGGCTCGAATTTTATTTCCATAACTTTAAATGGATAGGGAAAAGAATTGTTTTCTCCAAGTGTTGTATATAGCTGTGTATCAGAAAATTGTATATTTTGATCTATTGTAATTCGAATACTTTATCACCCCAAAACCTCTGACAACTTTTTAAAATTTCTTATATAGAACATCCTAAGAAGCCTTCTTCTTATTCTGGTTCAATTTTATACTCTCTTGATACACATCCATTGGTTTTTTATAATCTAGTGTTTGATGGAATCTTCGATGGTTATAAAACTCAATATAGTCATCTACATCAGTGGTTAGGTCATTGATTGTTTGGTATTCGTTTAAATAGATTCTCTCAACTTTGGCGCTTCGCCAGAAGCGCTCAATGCAGATGTTATCTGTGGCTCTACCTTTGCCATCCATTGATATAGTAATACCTAGATTTTTAAGTCTTTGAGTATGCACCTCACTGGTGTACTGACTACCTTGATCGGTGTTAAAGATCTCTGGATGCGGGTATTTTTCTAAAGCATCATTAAGCACACTCATCACTAACTGAACATCCATGGTGTTAGATATTCTGTGTGATAGCACAGCTTTGCTGTGCCAATCAATGATGGCTGCCATATAGACCATGCCACCGGCAATCTTGATGTAGGTGATGTCGGTACTCCAGACATGATTAGCATGGCTAATATCAAGCCCTCGTAGCTTATAGCTATACTTCTTGTGCTCTTTAATTGGTATGGTGGTATTGACTTGCTTAACGGCTAATACTGCCTTTAATCCAAGTTCTTGACGGTAGCGAGCTACCGTATTTAAGCTTACCTTGATACCATCCTCAAGCAGTTGCTCGTGTACCTTCTTCTCACCGTAGATTGGGATTTGTTCAAATACTTTGGTAATGTGATTCTTGATTGCTTGTTTGGCGCGGTTAACTCGTGGCTTGTAGTATAGGCCACTTCGGTTAATGCCTAGCAATTGACACTGGTGGTTGATCGATAAAGAAGCTGTTGATGGCTTGAGGTTAACTAACTGTTTGCGATTAGATAAGCCCAAGCTGACGAGCTTTTTTGCTAACCATTCCTTCTCTACCGTTACTTTGCCTACCAGCGCTGTTAAGCGCTCATTCTGCTCTTGTGATTTAATAAGCTCTTCCTTGTACTCCTTGACAGCTTTAGAGGGCTCCATGGCTATCTCTGCGTTAGCAAGAAAGGTCTTCTTCCAGTTCACTAGGTTTTGTGGAAGAATGTTATGCTTGCTAGCAATCTCTGCCAGAGTGCTTTCATTTTGTAATAACTCAAGCACTAGTTTTGTTT
>Ga0209776_1001661_pt1 | contig 11020 bp, 8 predicted proteins | sample SaaInlLV_10m_DNA_3_FD_184670 | JGI IMG/M metagenome (GOLD analysis project Ga0209776, IMG submission 184670) | Marine microbial communities from expanding oxygen minimum zones in the Saanich Inlet - Saanich Inlet SI073_LV_165m_DNA (SPAdes) (version 2) | ecosystem: Environmental > Aquatic > Marine...
CGGGATTTTTAGGAGTCACATCAGAAAGAGTGCCGGGGTATCCTCTCTTAGTATCAACCATTTATAATCTATTTGGTGAAAACAACATGGCCGTGGTGATGGTACAAATCTTCATTGATAGTCTTACTTGTGTCATCATTGGTTTAATTGCGGAATCGGTTATATCTCGTGGTTTTTTAGTTGCTGGATTGATATCAGCACTCAATCTAAATATGATTGTTCTTTCGGGAATGATTTTGACTGATACGTTGTTCTTATTTTTATTTTCTCTTTTTATTTTATTTGCATTCAATTATTTAAAGCACCCAACAAGATTTCGATTATTTTTGGGCGTGTCTTTTCTTTGTTTTGCAACATTAGTGCGCCCAGTTTCGTATTATTTAGTTTTTTTACTTTTGCCGTTATTAATTGCATTTTTTGTTTGGAGAGGGTTGTCGTTTAAGCAAGCAATACATGGTTTGTTGATATATATAATTCCAATCGTGATGGTATTCGGATCGATTCATTACCGAAACTATATTGAGTACAATTCCTTCTCATTTGTAAGTCAAAGTGGAGGGCATGCTATACATTGGGTTGTACCAGGTACTTATCAATATTCTGGGCAAGGTTCTTATCAAGAAGGACAAGCATTTGCAAGAGACCATATTGAGCTGGCAAAGAGTACAGATGGTATTGATACTATTTCAGATAATCCTTTTACTAATAGCGCTTATCATCTAAAAGTCACGAAAGGAGCGCTTATTGAGTTAGGGTTGTTGAATGTGTTGCATGCTTGGTCGGTTGTTTCGGTTATAAATTTGTTAGCGCCAAGTGTTGCTTATGCACCTGTAGTTCGTGCAATGGAATACCCATCTTTTTATGCAACACTGGGTGATGGCGCAGTTGAAAAATTAATTAACTACGTAACCAGTAGCAATGGATTGACTTATTTATCGATCATAGTTTTTGGAGCCTTAATTTCACTATTTTTTTTAATTTTGTCCATTCTAGGTTTATACAAGATGATAGAATTTTGGCGATTAGAGAAAAAAAATACAGAAGTTATTTTATTTGCATTATTTATTGTTATGTATTTTTTGGCAATAACAGGGCCGGTAGTTGGGGTGAAGTATCGATTACCCTTAGAACCTATAATGGCACTGTATGCCACATATGCAGTGATTTACTTCTTAAAAAATAGAATTAACAAATAGGATATAGATTTTTAAAAATTAATATGAAAATAATATTAGATTACATGAGAGGTTTGCTGGATTCAGCATACATATTTAATTTGTTTGAAAAACTTGCTGGCACAGGAGATGCTAGAAGAAGGTTTGTAAATGACTATATCATTCCATTTGATGGAGCTTCTATATTAGATATCGGTTGTGGCACAGGAGAGATTTTAGAATATATGCCAGAAAATATTAATTATGTTGGGTTTGATTTTAGCCATAAATATATTGAATATGCAAAAAATAAGTATGGAAATCGAGGGAAGTTCTACTGTGAAAGTGTTTCTGGTGATACAAGTATGGTAAGTGATAATACGTTTGATTTTGTGTTTTCTCTCGGAGTTATTCATCATTTAAACGAAGACGAGGCATTGGAGCTTATAAGTAAAGCTAAAACTTATCTTAAGCCAGGTGGGGTTTTTATAACCATGGATCCAGTATATGTAGACGGTCAGTCCAAGATTTCTAAGTTTTTAATAGATAATGATCGAGGGGAATATGTTAGGAATTTGAAAGGGTATAGAAAGTTGCTTTCAAAAGTTTTTAAAGAAACCAACGATTACACAGTAAATAACATGATGACATACAGTTATGACCACTATATTACACGTTCTGTTAAAGTGACAAAGTAATATGGGCATAGTAGCTAGAACTTTTATAGTGTTAATTATTAGCACTATAGTACTTTCTTTTGGATATGACTGGGGACTTCCAAGTGATAAAAGAGCTAGTGTACTTTTTATTGATAAAAATGAACATCGTGATAAGGTAAGTATACTTGCAGATAACTATAGAGCACAAAAAGAAAAAACAGCATATAAAATATATATAGATAACTATAGTGACTATATTGAATCAATGGATTATGATGCAAGCATAAACATGTCACTTGCAAGATTTTTAATGGTTCCTTATGCGGCAGATGATGCATTTTTATTAAAAGCTATAAAGAATCTTGACCCATATAATTACGACTTTGATCCAAATTATTACATATATGGCGGTGGATTGGTGTATGTCTCTGCGTTAGCATTAAAAGTGGCTGAGATGGTTGGGTATATTAAGTTAAAACCAGATATCGCATACTATTTAGCAAATCCAAAGATGGCAGGAAGATTATATGAGGTCCTACGTCTTCTAGTGCTTATTTTTTCGGTAATTGGAATTGGTATAACGTATGTATATGTAGTAAAAAATCATGGCCAATGGCCCGCAATATTAACAACAGCTTTAGTTTTGATAAATCCAGAGTCAATAGCATCCTCACATGCTATTGAGCCCCATATGTACGTGTTGCCATTTTTCTTGCTTTCACTATACTACGCTTATAAATACCATAAATCAGAGGCACTCACTTATGATTATATTCCAGCAGCCATATTTGCTGGATTATCGATTGGTACACAAGCCAGTTCAATGTACATAGTTGTTCCAATTGTAATAACAACACTTTTAGCATTACGTAATGCAGTGGAGCCCTATGGTTTAATAAAAAATTTATTTGTGTTTTTTATTGTAGTAATTATTGCGGTGCTTTTAATTAATCCCTTCTATATATTGAATATAGAAGGGTTTGTGCAGGATTTGAATGTCGGAATAGGAAATCAGCTAAATGTTTTATCAGGGGATGGGAAAAGCATATTAAAACATGCGTGGGCGCAATATCAGATATCAATGTTTTTATTGATATTATTTATTATGGCTATCCCATATAACTTAATAATGCTGCGTAACAAGGATACGCTATTTTATCTAGGGATAGTTATTCCTGCAGTTGTTGTTTATATTATGACTGGAAGTATCATGCAGTATATATATCCATCATTAATAGTATTTTCAATAATTTCATCATTAATGTTGTTAGACATTTATAGTAGAGTATCTAGATTCAAGAAAAAATATTTTGTAATTTTTGTATTTATGTTAATAATACTTTCCCCTGGAACGAGGTCGTTTTATTATTTAATAAATTACAATTATGACAATAGGATAGAAGCTGGAAAGTGGGTGAATAATAATATACCAATTAATTCAAATATTGGCATTTCTTTTCCACCTACAAATTATGACTCGATACCATTTAGTTTCCATAAATACAATTTAACAGATGTATCTTTGGCGGTAAATGGTGGCAACCCCGATTACATTATTTTAGTGAATAGGGATATACCCGTGAGTATTAAGGATAAATATATATTGATTAACGTTTTTACTCCGAAATCAATATTGGGATATAGGCCAATACTTAAAGGGGAAGTTGCGGCTATTTATGCAAAAACAACAAAAATATATAAAAAAATTATGCCGTAATTGCCTTAAAAATAAGGCAACAGATGATTTATTGATGGACCTTTATAGACAATAGGTTTTTAGCACTTAAGGCTTTAAAACTTTTTTCATCAAAAATATTAGGAATCTAGATGAAAAATTACTATGATAATATAATTATAGGCGGAGGAATTATTGGACTGTCTATAGCCAGAGAGATAATAAAAAAAAATGACTCAAAAACATCTATATTGCTTATTGAGAAGGAGAGCAAATTAGGGTTACATGCTAGTGGAAGAAATAGCGGGGTTTTGCACTCTGGAGTCTATTATTCAGAAGGATCTGAAAAAGCCAAACACTGTTATAGAGGTTCTATGGAAATGCATAATTTTTGCCTTGATAATGGAATCTCAATTAAGAAGATTGGAAAAATAATATTGCCAACGAGTATTCAAGATGAAGAGGGTTTTAATGTATTGCTTTCTCGAGCAACTTCAAGAAAGAATAATGTAGAATTATTAGATAAGCAGCAGTTAGTCGAGTTAGAGCCTTTCGCTAATCCTGTAATGGAAAAAGCCATATATTTCCCAAATACAATTGTTGTTAATTCAGGCTTAGTTATAAGTAAATTGTATGAAATACTATGTAATAATGTGAGATTTGAATTTGGCAGTGAAATAACTTCTACTGACCCAGAAAAATCAATAGTGGTGCTGAAGGAAAAAAAAATAAAGTATGGGAAACTTTACAACTGTTCCGGGCAGAATATAGATAAAGTGGCGGGCCAGTTTGGTGCTAGCAAGCAATATACAATGATACCTATCAAGGGTACATATTATAAGTTGAAAGATAATTCCAATATTACTATAAATCATTTGATATACCCTGTGCCCGACCTTAATGTTCCTTTTTTAGGTATTCATACCTTAAATACAACTCAAGATGAAACGTATTTTGGGCCAAGTGCCATGCCTGTTTTTGGGAGGGAACAATATAGATATTTTGATTCGATTAAAGTTAATGGAGCAATTAATATTGCACGAAATCTTAGTATGTTGTATTTGAAAGATATTGATGGTTTTCGAAAATATGCAAATAATGAGGTAAAAAATTTTGGTAAGAGCGGATTTGTTAAATCGGTTAGAAAGTTAATACCATCGCTGGAAAATCATGATATTAGTAAAAGTGAAAAAGTTGGAATACGTGCGCAATTAGTAAACAAAAAAACGCTAAAATTTGAAATGGATTTTTTAATTGAAAAGCAAGATAATGTAGTGCATATCTTAAATGCAGTTTCACCTGCATTTACATGCTCATTTAGCCTAGCTAAATCAATATTAGATTACTCTGATGGAGAATAATGCCTAAGTTCAATTTATAAGTTAAAAATAATATGAAAACCCAAATACAGCATATTTTAAAATTCAAATTATGGGCACTATCTACTAATCATATTTTCTTAAAATATCCAATTAGATATCTTGGAAAATTGATAAATCGGGGTGTTGAAAAGGCTTGGAAAAAAAGATTAACAAAGAGTTTTAGAAGTATAAAGCTCGATAATAAATATATTAGAAGCCCTGAAATCCCTGTACAAGTTGCAGTGTTTACAGACGAGAAAATACACAACACCGAATATGATGGTATCGCACTGTTGTTAAATCACATGAGAGTACCGCACCATGTTAATAACAGACAATCTATTGGCAATAGGGGTATTTTTAATCTGTCATTAGTTATTTTTACAGATAGCTATACATATGAAAGTAATAAACATGCTTATGAATGGAATAATGATACTGCATTTATTATTTTTTCATCAAAAGAAAAAACTATTAACGCAAATAAAACAAGTAATAGAGTTTTTATTAAGGAGAAAGCTTATAAATTTTTACCACCTTATGACGGTTTGAGGTCGGAGTTTTCAGCAAACATAATAAATACAATCAGAAAAATAGTTAGAATACCGTTAGTAACAGGTATGCCAACAAAGTCAATAGGATTAAGAATTGATGATGTAAAAGGTGATAATATTTCAATATATCTTGATGATATATGTCAACACAATTGGAATCCAGACCTAGGTATATTTTTGGATGATATAGAAAAAAGTAGAAAAAGTGTAAAGAAATACCTATCAGATTTAAATAAAAAAAATCTAGTGAGTATTGGTCCTCATTCATATTCTAATGAAAAATTTATATTTTATAATTACCCAAAAGGAAGGCCGTATAGTCAATCTGAATTTGATAGCATATGGAATGATGTGCTTAGTCAATTTACAAGATATAAATTTAATTTATCTCCGGTGATTAATGCACATTTTCATGTATTATCTGAGTCTGCTGCATCTCGGATAGTTGAGAATGGTGTAAAATATTTCTTTTCTGAATTAGAAATAGGTGAGCATAAGTCAATACCTAGCGATAAATACTGGCCATCAGGAGACCCCCAAAACTGTACAGGTGTACTTAATAATAGCGATGGTGACGGGGTTTTTCAGTTGTCATCCGGAGATAATATATTAGATACTTTGAACCCTAAGTCTAATTATGATTTTTTGATGCATTCGAATGATTTTAATTTAAATATTATCAGGGAAAGGATACTATATAGGTTAAAAATGAGTTTAGATTGTGGATTTGCTGCATATATTACAACACATGAATATTTGATTAACAATATGGGTTTTGATAGGATTAAAGACCTTTGGAGATTGGTCGATTTGGATTTACAAAAACAATTAGATTATCGGGTTAGTAAGTCTTCTCTGGGTAGTATTGGCAGAGAGTTTGAGACAATGAGAAATTCTATGATAAACTCAGTTAGATTTAATAAAGGAGTGCTAAAAGTTGAAATGAAAGGAAATGTAGAATTTAATGATCATTTATCAATATTTAAAGATAATAAAATTTTCACCGTGTCTATACCTTCTTACACGGATAGATACAATATTGAGGTAGACTTATGAGTAATAAAAACAATAGAGATCTTAATCTCTCGAATGAGTTTTGGCAGGATGAGCCGAACAAATTCTATGAGCATTACAGACCATCCATTAATCCGATAAGCTTTTTCGCAAAATTATTTTTAAAGCAACGTAATGCATGGGCATTAAGTAAAGTTGCATTGCATAAAAACGACATTATTGCCGATATTGGGTGCGGCTCTGGTGAGTTATTAGATATATTAGCGCACAGCTCTAAAACTGTATATGCAATTGATATTTCAGAAAAAATGTTAGAAAAATCTAAAAGCAATAATAAGTTAAATAATATTAAATATATTCAGTCAGCTTGTGATCCTTGCCCAATAGATTCGGAAAGTGTGAATAAGATTGTATCGCTTGGTGTGCTAGATTACGTTTCTGACATTAATTCTTATGTTGCTGAATTCAATAGGATTCTTAAGCTTGGAGGTATTGCCATTATAACTTCCCCCAAATCACCATCACTGTTTTCATTTTTAAGATGGTTTAATAGCTCAAGGAAGGTCTTAACTAAAATGCCACCTCTAGTGAATATTTTTTCAAAAAAAGAAATTCAAGAAATCCTCCATAATGCTGATTTAGAAGTATTAGAAATTAGTCCATTGTGGACTACAATGTGGCTAATTGTTGTAAAAAAATCAAAGAACAAAGACTGATTAATAAGTAAGAATTTTTTAAAATAGAACATGTAAGGACTATGTGAGATGAATGTACCGTTATGTTTACCTGATATAGGGAACGATGAAATTAAAATTCTCACTAGTGTGTTGAAAAGTGGATGGCTTGCACATGGTAAATACAATGATGAGCTGGAATTATTATTTGCAGAGAAGATTGGTGTTGAGTATGCAATAACTATGAATTCGTGCACAAGTGCATTGGAAATTGCTCTTAAAGCATCTAATATTAAAGGCGAAGTCATAGTGCCTAGCTTTACTTTTATCGCAACTGCAAATGCAGTTATTAACAGTGACTGCACCCCTGTATTTTGTGATGTTGATTTAGAGACTAGAAATATGACCCCTGAGTTTATTGCTAGTTGCATTACAAAAGACACCGAAGCAGTTATTGTTGTTCATTATGCGGGACAACCATGTAGAATGGACGAAATCAAAAGTTTATGCGACAAGCACTCATTATTGTTAATAGAAGATAGTGCAGAAACTATTGGTGCACGATGGAATGGCAAGCAGGCAGGATCTTTTGGAATTGGTTGTTTTTCTTTTTTTCCTACAAAAAATATTACTACTGCCGAAGGTGGAATGTTTACAACAAATGATTATCTACTTGCAGAGCGTGCTAGGGCAATTATTTCACACGGCATTGTTAAGTCAGATAAAAAAACTAAACCATGGCATCGTGAAGCTACATATGTAGGACACAATTACAGAATGCCTAATCCACTTGCAGCCCTTGGCGTTGTTCAGCTTAAAAAACTTGATGATTTAAACAAAAGAAGAAAAGAAGTTGCTAAAATTTATGATCTAGATTTTGCATCTAAAGCTGATTATTTTAAACTTCCATATGTGAACAAAAAAGCTGAACATGTATATCAAATGTATACTATTCAACTTGTTAATGAGCAGTATAGAGACTCATTGGTAGAGTACCTTAATTCTATGAAAATTGGAGCCTCGGTGCATTTTGATCCTCCGCTTCATGAGCAAAATTTATACAGCAGGTACATTAGAAGTAACACAAATTTAAGAAATACAGAAATTCTATCTAAGACGCTGGTGTCGTTGCCAATTTTTCCAACTATGACAGATCAGCAAGTAAAGTGGGTTTTAGATTCAATTCAGCAATGGATTGATCAACAAAATTAATTAATAGATGAGGTAAAAATGAAATCAGTACTAATTACAGGTGGCTTGGGATTTATCGGAGCACAAATTGCCCAAGAAATGATTAATGATAACATAGTTGATAAGGCTATACTGCTTGATCATTATGGGGGATTTATTAATCCATTAAGAAATGATTTTCAAGATTATAGAAAATATCGGTTAGAGGGTATTGAAGATAAAGTTGTCATTGAAAGAGGTGAAACACGAAACTCTATAATTATGACAAATTTAATTGATAAGTATAGACCAGACTATATCATACATACAGCAGCACTTCCATTAGCAAAAATAGACAACCTAAATGCAGCTGAAGCGAGAGAGGGGTCGGTTGATTCTACTGCAGGAATTCTTGAAATTATCAATCATTTTAAATTGAAAGATGGTTATTGCCCATTAAGATTTACATATTTTTCTTCTAGTATGATTTACGGTGATTTTCAAAGTGAAGTTGCTACAGAGAGTCATCAAAAGAGGCCAAAAGAAGTATACGGGACCATGAAGCTTGCTGGAGAGATAGTTACTAGAGGTTTAGCTGATTTTTATGGTATTCCTTATACTATAGTTAGACCTTCAGCTGTTTATGGGCCAACAGATATGAATCGACGAGTAAGTCAAATATTTATTGAAAAAGCTTTAAATAAGCAGAAAATAAAAGTTCACGGCAAAGATGAAAAATTAGATTTTACATATATTAAGGATATTGCACATGGTGCAATACTTGCCACTATTAAGAGCGGAGGTGTAGGCGAAGATTTTAATATAACACATGGAAAGGCGCATACTTTGTTGGATTATGTAGAGTGTTTAAAGACTCACTTTCCTGATCTTAGCTATGAAATTGTACCAAGAGATGAATTTCGACCAAAAAGAGGGACTCTTTCAATAGAAAAAGCTGAAAAATTAATTGGTTATAGTCCAAAATATTCCCTACAGGAAGGGGTGGACGAGTATGTTGAATTTATAAAGAACAAAAGAGCCAAATAATTACAAATGTTAATTTCATTTGTAATACCATTCTACAATGAAGAAAAGAATTTATTTGAATTTTTAACGTCATTAAAAGAAAGCATCGACTCATTTGAGAATTATGAATTTGAAATAATATTGATTAATGATTCATCAACTGATAATGGCAGAGAACTGGTATTAGATTTTATTAGTAATGATGGCAGATTTAGATTAATTGACAATATAAAAAATTCCGGACAAACTGCATGTTTTCTCAAAGGGTTTGATATGGTCAAGGGTGAGTATACTTTTAGAATTGATTCTGATTTGCAAGATAATCCAAGAGATCTTAAGTATTTTATGGAAAAAGTTAACCAAAGTCCAGATATTATTATGGGTGTAAGAGAGAATAGAAAGCACCATAGGTTATTGAGAATGGCAACTGCAATATATAGTGTGATTGTAATAGCATTAATAGATAGCCCATTTAGAGATTCTGGTAGTTTTGTTGGTTTTAAAACTAAATACATTAGAGATATACCATTAAAGAATAATGATCATAGGTATTTACCACTAATTGTTCTTGAACGTGGAGGAGTCAATATACGCGAGGTAATTGTTAGGCACAGGCCAAGAATTTATGGCAGCTCAAGTTACACGGTATTTTCAAAAATAGTTTTAGGATTTCCAGAGTTAATTTTTTTTATTATTAGATTAAAAACGGGCTATTATTCACGTAAAAATACACCATAATTTATGTGCGGAATTTGTGGAATAGTATGTTCTGATTCTAACCGGCAAGTTGATCACAGCGTTCTAGACTTAATGTCAAAGTCGCTGCTACATCGTGGCCCGGATTCACACGATTCATGGTATGGTCGCGGTATAGGGTTTTCTCATAGAAGATTGACAATATTAGATGTTACTAGTGCATCTAACCAGCCTATGGTTGATAACCAAACAGGCGTTGTTATTACTTACAATGGAGAAATATATAATTATATAGAGATAAGAAAAAAACTCACCAATAAAGGTCATACATTTACTAGTACCGGTGATACTGAAGTTTTATTAAAGGCATATATTGAGTGGAAGTATGACTTATTAATGCAAGTAAATGGGATGTTTGCATTCTCAATTTATGACCCAAGAGACGATACAGTTTTTTTTGCTAGAGACCCTTTTGGGCAGAAGCCACTATTTTATTATTATTATGAAGAAGGTGTAATATTCTCTTCTGAGCTTAATTCTTTATTGGAAAATAAAACAATACCGCGTGACCTTGATAAAGAGGCAATATCTGAATACCTACTCTATGATACATTTGTACAGCCTAACACACCAATTAAAAATGTTAAAAAATTAGAAGCAGGGCATGCAATTATTCTTAATAGAGAGAATAATAAATTAAAAAAATGGAGGTATTACGATCCTATTAATACTGAAGATAAGTCGTATGGTAGTATTCCTAAAGAAAGAGATTATAATGATTTAGAAGATGTCTTGTTAGGGTCTGTAAAACGTCATTTACGTAGTGATGTACCCTTAGGGGTTTATTTAAGTGGAGGTATTGACTCTACGCTTATAACACTCCTAGCATCTGATGTTCTTGGTGCAAATAATATACACACATTTTCAGTAGGGAGTACAGTTAAATCGTATGACGAAAGTGCTACATCAAATAAAACTGCCTCAATTCTAGGAACACAACATCATAATATAGTTCTTTCACCTGACGAGTGCCTGTC
>Ga0209776_1001676_pt1 | contig 10901 bp, 13 predicted proteins | sample SaaInlLV_10m_DNA_3_FD_184670 | JGI IMG/M metagenome (GOLD analysis project Ga0209776, IMG submission 184670) | Marine microbial communities from expanding oxygen minimum zones in the Saanich Inlet - Saanich Inlet SI073_LV_165m_DNA (SPAdes) (version 2) | ecosystem: Environmental > Aquatic >...
TCCAGTGTAAAGTATTGCATCTTTTGCACCCTTTCCAAGTGCCTTCTTTCCTGCCAAGTATCCTGTAAGATATGCTGCAGGTACACTCTTTCTAGAGCCCTTCCATCCTTTTTCAAGCAAGTATCTAGAATGTGCAGATGAGACAACCTTGTCGCCAGTCATACCAGGCGTTAAGATTTGGACTTGAGTATTTTCATTACTAATGTTAACTGTGATAAAATCACGTTTTCCCATCAACATGGTTCCACGTTTTCTATAATTGGTCTTTTCTTCTCTTAATCTACGCAATATTTTCGAATAGGCCATATAGAAACCGAGTTTGAATTTGCTCTTATATACGTTAAGCGTGAATCAGCGCAGCAAGTAATGCTTTTTGAGTATGAAGACGATTTTCTGCTTCATCCCAAACTACGGATTGTGGTCCATCAATAACTGACGATGTAACTTCTTGTTCTCGTTTTGCAGGAAGACAATGTAAAAAGATCGCATCTTTTTTTGCACTGGCCATTAATTTAGAGTTGACTTGGTATTTTGGAAGAAATTTTTTCAATCGTTTGGGATCGCTGTTATGAATAGATGAAAAAGTATCAGCTACTACTACATCTGCATTTTTAGTTGCAACAAATGGATCTGTAGTTAATTCAATATCAGTTGATTTTTTGGATTCTTTAACAACATCTTTGTTGGGTTCAAATCCTTTAGGAGTTGCAACAGACATTTTGGTTCCAGATAATGCAGCACCATAAATCATAGAATTACAAACGTTGTTTCCGTCTCCAATCCAAGCAATCTTTAGTCCTTTGAGTTTTCCTTTGTGTTCTTTAATGGTCATAAAGTCTGCTAAAATTTGGCAAGGATGAAATGAATCAGATAGTCCATTAATCACAGGAACACTTGCATGTTCAGATAATTTTTCCAATAATTCATGTTCATAAACACGTGCCAAAATGCAATTAGTGTATCGTGAAAGTGTTTTTGCAGTGTCTTCAATAGACTCACCACGAGATAGCTGCATATCGTTTGAAGATAAATTAATTGCATGTCCACCTAACTGATACATTCCTGTTTCAAAACTAACTCGAGTTCGAGTTGATGGTTTTTGGAAAATCATTGTTAGTGTTTTGTTTTTCAAAATAGGTTTGTTACCTTTGGTTTTGAGTTCCTTTTTTAGTTTAATAGAATCATCAATTAATCCTGAAAATTCCTTTGGGGTTAATTCTGCCAAAGTGAGTAAATTTTTTGTTTTAAGTTTCATTTTCTTAAGAACCCGAACCTACCTCGTTTCTTTTCAGGCTTTTCTTCTTTATCATGTTTGTGTACATCTTCTTCATGTTTTGTTTCACCAGGTTTCAATCTCCCATTTTTTATCCATTCACGAATCTTTTTGCCTAGTTTGGATGCTTCATCGTCATTTTCAGGTGGAGGTTCATCAAACAAATCTGAATAAGTTGCAATATCATCATCATTAATTCCATCAAAAGGATCATCTGAAGAAGATTCTGGGACAGGTTCTGGTGTTGGTTCAGGTTCTGGTGTTGGTTCTATGGTTGGTTCAGGTTCTGGTGTTGGTTCAGGTTCTGGTGTTGGTTCAGGTTCTGGTGTTGGTTCTATGGTTGGTTCAGGTTCTGGTGTTGGTTCTATGGTTGGTTCAGGTTCTGGTGTTGGTTCTATGGTTGGTTCAGGTTCTGGTGTTGGTTCTTTCTTTAAATCAACATCATCCAAGGAACCAAAAACAGTTTCAAGAAAAGTTTCCTTATCAAATGGTTTAAGATCAGGGTATTCTTGTCCAACCCCAACATAAAGAACAGGAGTAGACGTGACTTTTACAATAGATAATGCAGCACCGCCTCGTGCATCAGCATCACTTTTAGTCAAAATTGAAGCATCAAACTTTGTATAATTAAAAAATTCACGGGCCTGATTGACAGTATCATTTCCAGCTAGAGAATCACCTACAAAAATTTTCATATCAGGATTTACAACTTTGGTAATTTTTTCAATTTGTTGCATCAAGTTTTCACTAGTTTGCATTCTTCCTGCAGTATCAATTAACACACAATCTGTTTTGTGAGATTTTGCATACAAAACTGCATCTCGTGCAACAGCTGCAGGATCTGAATTATAATTTTGTGCAACAAGTTTTAGATTAAGTCGATTTGTATGTTCACGTAATTGTTCAATAGCACCAGCTCTAAAAGTATCAGCAGCTGCTACAACAACAGAATATTTTTTTTGTTGTAACAAATGTGCCATTTTAGCTAGAGATGTAGTTTTTCCAGTTCCATTAATTCCCAGAAACAAAATTAAGAAAGGTTGATTTTGACTTTTCTTCTCATCGATTTTTCCAAATAGATCATATGTTCCAGCATTATCAAATAGTGTAGAGATATTTGAAATCAAACTATCTTTTACAAATTTTTCAATTCCATCTTTGTCAACTTTTGAACCAATTAGTTTTTCTTTAAGATCAGACTTAACAGAATCAATTACTTCAACAGATACATCAGATTCCATAAGTGCAATTTCTAATTCAAAAAGAATATCTTCAATATCTTTTTCCTTTAGTTCTTTTTCACCAAAACTTTTCGCTGCATTTGAAAATGCACTACGAAGTTTATCAAACATTGTTTATCCCGAAGTTGGCGGTTGTGGTGGTTGTTGCATAGATTGCATCATTTGATTGACTTGTGCTTTTCCTTGCTCTAATCTAGATGCAGCATCTTGTTTTTTTGCACCGTTATCTTGTAATGCAATTTCAACTTCTTTAATTCGTGCTTCAAGGTAATTTATTGCAGAAGGAAAATCTTTTTCGACTGCAATTCCTGCACCGATATTCAAAACTATTTTTTTAGTAGATGAGATTTTTGTAGGAACATATGTGCCCATTCCAATTGGGACCAAAGTCTCAGTTTCAGGGTTTTTGTTAAGGGATTGAAGGGATTCAATTGCAGCAGTCGTCTCTCTTAGAATATTTAGAAATGTTTGTTCTCTTTGAGATAAGTCAGAAAAATACGTTTCAAGCATTTGCATCTGTTGCATCATTTGTTCTGCCTGTTCTTCACTCATTTACAACAAGCATTGCTCAGATGGTTATAAATTCATTCATGGAAGGATTAGAGAAAATTAAAAAATAAATAAAAATAAAGATTTAGCTTTATTTTGCTTTTGAGAATCTATCTTCTACTTCATCCCAATTAACTACATTCCACCATGCTGCAATGTAGACTGGTCTTTTGTTTTGATAGTTTAGATAGTATGCATGCTCCCAAACATCACAGCCTAACAATGGAACTAATCCTACTGTTCTTGGACTAGTTTGGTTTGGCATTGATTTGTATTCAACTTTAGATGTTGAAGGATTGTATACTAACCATCCCCAACCACTACCTTGAATTACTGCAGTAGTAGATGTGAATTTCTCTTTGAAGTCAGAAAAGCTTCCAAATGAATCATTAATTGCATCTGCAATTGATCCACCAGGTTCTCCGCCCCCGTTTGCTTTCATGTTATTCCAAAATAACCTGTGATTATCATAACCACCACCGTTGAAATTAACTGCACCTCTTTTGTCTTCAGGTACTGAATTGATGTTAGATAAAATATCAAGAATATCTTTTTCTTGAATTTCAGCTGAACAACCTTCTAGTGCTGCATTTAATTTGTCAGTGTATGCTTGATGATGTTTTGTGTGATGAATCTCCATTGTTTTTGCATCAATGTGAGGTTCTAATGCATCATAAGCATATGGCATTTCAGGAAGTGTGTATTTTCCCATGAGAAATTCAGTATTTTTATTCAATTTATTGGTTTAGCAGACAATCATTTTTACTTGTTAAAAAAATTGGAAAATTTGTGAAGATACTTGTAGTTTTTTCTTTGATTCTTGTATTACTGGGAAGTGTCTTTTTTTTACAATTAGAAACTGAAAGTGGAATTCAAACCTATCTAGATAGAAGTGTACCATACATTGGAACTGGCATTGCAAAAATCCAAGGGATAGACGGTGAAGGAATCAAAATTGCCGTTATTGATACTGGTGTAGATTTTACTCATCCAGATTTGTTAGGATGGGGAGAAGATGGAAAAGTAATTGGAGGGTACAATTTTGTTAACGAAGGAGAGTTACCAATGGACACAAACGGTCACGGTACTCAAGTTGCAGGAGTAATTGCAGCAGACGGGCAAGCACAAGGCGTTGCTCCAAAAGCAAAAATTTTGGCATACAAAGTTTCAGAAGACGGAGAAGGAGTTTCATCAGAATTAATTGTTAGAGCAATTAACAAAGCAGTTGAAGACGGTGCAGATATTATCAATATCAGTTTAGGAGTAAACAAGACAAATTCCAAAATAGATAGAGCAGTAGATCATGCATTAGAAAGAGAAATTTTTGTAGTAACTGCTGCAGGTAATGATGGTCCAGAATTAAAAACAATTGGCAGTCCAGGAAGAAACGTTGGATCAGTAACTGTTGGTGCAACGTACAATAATCTTACTTCAAGTTTAATTGCAACCCTAGAAGTAGATGGAAAATCATTTACAACAATCCCAATGGTAGGATCTACAAAAGTAGATGGACCAATTATTGAAAGAATAGTTTTTGGCGGTTATGGAAAAATTAAAGATTTAGAAAATATTGATGTCAAAAATGCAATTGTTATTGTAGAAAGAGGCAGTGATGTTGAAGGCGAATTATTGTATTTTTCAATTAAAGAAAAAAATGTAGCAAATGCAGGTGCAAAAGCTTTGATTGTTTACAATAATATTTCAGGGATCTTTTTGGGAGAATTAATTCACCAATTTGTAGAACCAGATTACAAACCACAAATTCCAGTTGTATCAATAGACAGAGAAGAAGGACTGAGAATTATAGAATCATTAACAGAAAAAAATGAGGCAACTATGAATTTATTTTACAATCCAGACTTTGTTGCACATTTTAGTTCCAGAGGACCAGTTTCACCATTTTACATTAAACCAGAAATTGTAGCACCAGGGGCATACATCAATTCCACACAAATCAATGCAGGGTACAATTTTACAAGTGGAACAAGCTATGCAGCACCTCATGTCAGTGGAGCCGCAGCACTATTGCTTCAAAAAAACCCAGAATTACACCATCATGAAATAAAATCACTATTACTAACAACAGTTGAGCCTGTTTCAGACGCATATGGACAGAAATTTTCAATATCAGAGTCAGGTTCAGGAAGATTAGATATTGGAAATGCCTTTAATGCAAAATTGATCATAGAGCCACCAAACTTTGTAGCTATTGCATCATCAGATAACAAAATTTTCGAAAGGGAATTTCAGCTAAAATCAATAGATGGAACATGGAATGGATTTGATGTAACATTTGATGGGCCTGAATTCATAAAATTTGAAGGGGAGTTAACGAATGGAAATATTTTGAAAATAAGGATGAGTATGTTAGAAGATAATTTTGGAGACCATGAAGGAATAATAATTATCAATCATGAAGATACACAATACAGAGTTCCATTTTTGTTTCACTATACACCAGGTTCAATTTCTGTAAATCAACAAAATCAGAAACTGTTCTTTGAAATTTATCATCCAGAAGAATGGAGTTTTACAAAAATTTCAGTAACAAACAGTAAAGATGGTAAAACAGATACTACAACTGCTACACCAGATAAAAAAACATCAATTGAAATTTATGAAAATGCCGAATATTGGATTGATGCAAAAATCAGGGTTAACGGAACAACATCAGATGCATACAACACAATTCAAATTAGTTCTATCTCAGAAACTGAGAGAGCAGATACCATAAATATTCCAGAAAGACAGATAGGAATTATCGCAGTAATTATAACACTAGTTGGAATTGTTGGATTGATTAAAAGAAAATTCTATTGAGACAAATGTGGACCTGCATCAACAATATCTTGTGAAACATTTTCGAATTTCTTAAAGTTCTCAACAAACATTTGAGCTAGTTTCTTTGCAGATAAATCATAAGAGTCCTTGTCAACCCAAGTGTTCTTTGGATCTAAAATTTCAGGAGGAACATTTTCAACTTCTGTTGGAATATCAAGATTAAACAAATCATCATGTCTGTACTTTACAATGTCTAGTTTTCCAGTAAGGGCTGCAGTTACCATTGCACGACTGTACTTGATTTTGATTCTAGTACCAACACCATATGCACCACCAGACCATCCAGTGTTTACAAGATAGACCACAGTGTTATGTTGATTAATTTTCTCACCTAGTAATTTGGCATAAACAGATGCTGGTCTAGGCATGAATGGGGCTCCAAAGCATTGAGAAAATACAGATTTTGGCTCTTTGATACCTCTTTCAGTTCCTGCTAGCTTGCTTGTATATCCAGACATAAAGTGATACATTGCAGCTTCTTTTGTTAATCTGGAAACTGGTGGCAACACACCCAAAGCATCTGCAGTTAGAAATATGATCACTCTAGGATTTCCACCAACACTTGGAATTACAGCCCCAGGAATGAAATCCAAAGGATAACCGACACGAGTGTTTTCAGTTAAAGCATTATCATCATAGTCTGGAACATTATCATTTAGTACGACATTTTCTAAAAGTGCACCAGGTTTAATTGCATTCCAGATTTCAGGTTCTGCTTCTTGACTAAGGTTGATACATTTTGCATAACATCCACCTTCAAAATTAAAGGTACCATTATCAGACCAACCATGTTCATCATCTCCAATTAATTTTCGATTTGGGTCTGCAGAAAGTGTTGTCTTTCCAGTGCCAGATAATCCAAAGAACAAAGCAGTATCTCCTTTTTCTCCAATGTTAGCTGAGCAATGCATTGGGAAAATATTTCTACCAGGTAAAAGAAAATTCATTACACCAAACATTGATTTTTTCATTTCACCAGCATATTCTGTTCCTCCAATCAAAACAATTTTTCGTGTCAAGTCAATTAGGATAAAGACATCAGTTCTGGTTCCATCAATTTCAGGATCTGCTACAAAGTCATTAATACATAAAATAGTAAACTCTGGTTCATGATTTTGTAATTCTTCACTTGATGGTCGAATAAACAAATTATTTCCAAAGAGATTTTGCCACACATGATCATTGATTACTCTAATAGGTAAACGAGTTTCTGGATCAGCACCTACAAAACCATCAAAAACAAAAAGTTCTTTGTTATCAACAAAATTTTTCATCTTTTCAAAAAGTTTTTCAAATTTACCACTTGGAAATTGATGGTTGATTTTTCCCCAATCAATTGTTTCATGAGTTTTATCATCATATACAATAAATCGATCATCAGGAGAACGACCAGTGTATTTTCCAGTATTAACAGATAATGAACCTGTAGAATTTACTACTCCCTCTCCTCGCTCAACTGCCAATTTGACCATATCATCTACGCTGAGATTTCGGTGGACTTTGGAAGGATTTATCCCAAATGCAGTTAATTGTGATGAAAAGGTATCAGTTACAGCATTGCCGACTACTTCAGTCAATGTAGGATACCACCAAAAATACTAATTTCAATCTTAGGCTTGTGCATGAATATTTCGATCCGCCTTGAATTTCCTTATTATCTCTTTCTTCCCAGAAATGATCTTTAGGTCTAGGAACGTATTTATTTCAAAATTCAAGACTCATCTCCATGGTAATTAACAAAGAACTGATTGAGAAAAGACAAGAAGTCAAAGAACACAATCCAGACTTTGTTAGACCAGAAAGTTGGCGTTATGTTAGACTCCAAACCAACTGGAGAAAGCCAAAAGGCATGGATCATCACCAACGAAAACAAAAGAGTAGAGGTCGTCCAGGTCTTGTTAAAGTAGGATATGGAGGACCAAATAGTGCAAAAGGATTACACCCTTCAGGATTTACAGATAATTTAGTTTACAACTTGGCAGATTTAGAAAAATTAAATCCAAAGAAAGACGGAGTAAGATTCGGTCATAGTGTTGGAACTAAAAAGAGAAAAGAAATTGTTATCAAAGCAGTTGAAAAGAAATTTAAAATATTTAACGCAAGAGTGAGTGCAATTGGTAGTAAATCTTAGAGCCAAAAAAAGACTCGCATCAAGAGTCACAGGAGTTGGAATTCACAGAATACGATTTGATACAGACCATCTAACAGACATTGCAGATGCAATTACAAGAGAAAACATTAGAAGTTTAATCACTGCAAATACAATCAAAATTAAACCATTTACAGGTACATCTAGAGGTAGAGCACAAACAAAGAAAGATCAGAGAGGTAAAAGAGGTACAACTCAAGGTAAGAAGCAAGGACGAAAAGGTGCAAGAGTTGGTAAAAAAGAAGTTTACGTTGCCAAAGTACGTGCATTAAGACGTTTGTTGAAAATTGCAAAAGATAGAAAAGATTTGACTAATCCAGAATTTTGGACACTTTACAAAAAGGTTGGCGGAAACACAGTTAGAAACAAAGCACACCTCAGAGCTTTGATGGATGAAATCAGAGAAAAGAGAAAAGATTAGAATTTAAAAAGTTTATTTTTCAAATCTAAAATTTTACCATTTTGAATTTTGATGCCCTCATCATTTAGCATCTTTGTCTTAATGTGTTCACCATACGCATATCCACCAATTTTTCCAGTAGACATTACAACTCTATGACAAGGAACAATCACAGGGTATGGGTTTTTGTTCATTATTTTTCCAACAACTCTTTGTCCATTTTTTAATCCAACAGCTTTTGCCAAATCACCATAAGTTGTAATTTTACCTTTTGGAACATCTAGTAATTTTTTGTAAATTTTTTGTTCTAGATTCAAAGTTTAATCACTTTAAGATTAGTAGATTCAAGAAAACTAACTATTTTTGATTTATTTGGACCTAACCCATTCCAATCTAAAAGAGCAGTCTCTGCCATAGAATTTTGAGAGAGTATATGAGAAAACAACTCTTCATCAATATTCTCTAAAGCATGTTTTGGAATAACAGTTCCAAGGGCGTGTACTCCTTCAAGTAATTCATTAGTGAATTTTGAAGGATAATGAGTACCACCAAAACAAATTGCAACAGGATTTTCTTTGATCGGATTAGACATCACCTGGTGTACCAAAGATGCAACAGAATTACACAAAGATACATCAGTCCATTGTTTTTCAGTCGTACCTATTTCAACAAATATTGAAGGTTTGGTCAAACCTGTTGGGCCATGATGTGTTGCCTCAATTGTGATTTGGAATTCAGAAAAATCAGATTCATTTTTCTTTAAAGTTTTAAGATATTCTTTTTGAAAGTCGGGAAGAGGAATTGCAACTTGTCTATCGTTTCCACCAAATTTTGCCTCAGAGAAATTTCCAGTACTGTGACAAGTTAATGCCAATACCCCAGATTCAGCAGCATGTTTTGAAAGAAATACAAATCCATCATAATCATATTTCTCCTCTAACCAATCAGCAGAAATGGCAGGAGATGGAATAATTACCAAATCATAATATTTTCCACGGAAAATATCACCATCTCGAGTCATTTCTTTTGAAAGAAATTTTGCCATATTGTGACCTGCTGGATCATCTTGATACGCAACTAGTAGTTCCATGAGATAAGGAATATAAGGACACCATATTAATTTCCAGCAATGAATCCACGTCAGACTTTGAAGAATATGGTAAATACCATGAAAATGGCAAAAAAACCAGACAAAGATGAGTATCAACAGCACTTGAGATTAGTAATATTAGGAATATGCGGAGTTGGTCTTATCGGGTTTACAATTCAATTTGTCTTTTCAGTGATTACATTTGGTAGATAAAATGTCTGAAGAAGAAATAAAATCACACCTATTTGCAATTAGAACCACTGGTGGACAAGAAAAAGTGGTTATGAGATTATTAGAAGCTAAAGCAAACGCAAATCAAATTAACATTCAATCAGTATTTTGGGTAAGTGATCTTAAAGGATATGTCGTAGTTGAAGCAATCAATCCAAGTGATGCATACATGGCAGTTGAAGGTGTAAGACACATCCGTGGTCAATTAAGAGGAGAATTAGAATTTGCAGATATAGAAGGATATCTAGTTAAGAAATCAACAGTATCAACATTAGCAGTAGATAACGTAATAGAAATTACAGGCGGTCCATTCAAGGGAATGAAAGCAACAATTACCAGAATAGATGTTGAGAAAGAAGAAGCAACAGTGGTTTTGTTGGATGCAGCATATCAATTACCAGTTACAGTTGACGCAAACTATCTAAAACTAGCGAGTGGGGCTTAGTAAGGATTAAATTTTCATATTGAGTTGAATTAGAAATGGCAGAACAAAAAATATCATCACTTGTAACAGGAGGAGCAGCATCAGCTGGTCCACCATTAGGTCCAGCATTAGGTCCTCTAGGAGTTAACATCATGGAAGTCATTAAAGCAATCAATGACAAAACCAAAGACTTTGAGGGAATGAAAGTTCCAGTTACAGTAATTGTTGATAGTGAAACAAAAAAATATGAAATTGAAATTGGTATCCCATCAGCTGCTGCACTCATCATGAAAGAAGCAGGCATTACAAAAGGTTCTGGAGCATCAGGAACTGAATGGGCAGGAGATGTCACAATTGATTCAATTATCAAAGTTGCAAATACAAAACTTGAGAAATCATATGCTTCATCATTAAAATCAGTTTCAAAAACCATCATCGGTACATGCGTGGCATTAGGAGTTAAAGTGGAAGGAAAAACTCCAAAAGAAATGACCGCAGAAATCAATGAAGGTAAATGGGACGAGAAATTCAAGTAATTTCTAAAAATTTAATTTCTTTTTACATTACGCAACAATTTGTTTTGGTAATTTCTTTTTGATGTATCTTCCCAAAGTTTCTGTAGAATATTCAATTCCATGTTTGTCATTCATGTGATTCCAATAATCAAAAACTACAGATTCTACTGATCCAGTAATCTCATAAT
>Ga0209776_1001677_pt1 | contig 10900 bp, 10 predicted proteins | sample SaaInlLV_10m_DNA_3_FD_184670 | JGI IMG/M metagenome (GOLD analysis project Ga0209776, IMG submission 184670) | Marine microbial communities from expanding oxygen minimum zones in the Saanich Inlet - Saanich Inlet SI073_LV_165m_DNA (SPAdes) (version 2) | ecosystem: Environmental > Aquatic >...
CCCACGCTCTCAAAGAGAAGTTAGCGTTAACTAATGATGCTTTTCTATTTTTATTTGTTGGTAATGATCTGATCAAAAAAGGACTTCCAGCTATTATTAAAGCTTTCGAAGTACTTGGGAATAACAATATTCATTTGGCCATTGTAGGCAGCGGAAAGAAAGATACAGTTAACATTCCAGCTGAATTAAAAAATAACATTCATTTTTTAGGTGTTGTTAATAATATGATAGATTTATATCAAGAGTCGGATTGTCTTATACATCCAACCTTGGTTGATACCTATGGAATGGTTGCATTGGAAGCAATGTCAGCTAAACTTCCAGTCATTGTTAGCAATAAACACTATTGTGGGTTTGCTGAACACTTAAATAATGAGCAAGCGTTAATCCTTGAAAATCCTAAAGATGCAATTGAGTTATCTAAAATGATAAACTTAATGTTTACAGATTCAAGCTTACGAAAAAATATTGCAAAAAATGGATTTGAAAAATCCCAATCTATAAGCTGGAAAAACACTTTAGAGCAAACACTTTTGGCATACAATATTGTCTTAAAAAATAAGGAAGAAGCATTATGAAGGTTAGCGGCTTTACATTTATCAAAAATGCTGAAATGTTGGGATACCCTTTCATTGAAAGCATACAATCAGTACTGCCAATTGTTGATGAATTTATTATTGCGGTTGGCAAAAGTGATGACAATACATTGGAGATTATCAAATCTATCAAAGATGACAAAATTAAAATTATCGAAACCCAATGGAATGAATCGATGCAAGACAGAGGATATGTTTACGCACAGCAAAAGATGACAGCACAATTTAGCTGTACTGGTGATTGGGCGTTTTATCTAGAAGGAGATGAAGTGCTCCATGAAAAAGATCTAGACACTATTCGAAATACTATGGAAAGGCACTTAGGCAACCCTGAAGTAGAAGCACTGTATTTTGATTACTATCATTTTTATGGGAGGCCGGATCAAGTTGGTATTGCAGGCTATAAAAGAGCACCCAGAATTATTCGTAACACCATTCGCAATTACTCGCCAGATGGGTTATTTTTTGTAGTAATGGACAAAAATAAAAAAGGCCGCTACCCAAAGGCCGCATATGCAGGTTGTTATATTTATCATTATGGACATGTGAGAAAAGTAGAGAGAAATAATGAGAAAATCAAACAGGTTGGGAAATACTGGGGAGATGAAGAGCCCGATGCATTTTCAACTTACGGTAATATTGATTTAGCAGAGATACGGCCATTTACTGGGACGCATCCTAAAATAGTAAAAGACTGGCTTAGAACTGAGGCTGAATTAGTCTTTAATCAGAATCCCAACTATCAAGTGACATTTAAAGATAAAAAACATAGAATACGGTTCTGGCTTGATGAAAAATTAGGGTGGGACATCAGTAAAAAACATTATTTTGAAGCAAAATTGTAAACACCGCCTAAAATGACAACTTCTATCAGCACCATTAAAACCAAATCAAGGGATGTGTGCCCAGTATGTGGACACGAAGGGTTAATACTGTACAAAGATATTGAAGATTATTTTTTAAGTACTCCTGGATTATGGACAATCAATAAATACTCTAATAATTCATGCAGTATGCTTTGGCTAAACCCAATGCCGCTCGAAGAAGAAATATGGAAGATCTACCAAACTTATCACACACATGGTAATGCAAATAAAAAAACTACATCAGATCACCTATTACCCCTAATTACGCGCTTAACAAAACTATTAGCACTGCCAATTTCGATTCTAAACGGATTGCACCTACAACGTAAAAAGTTACGAACTATGTTTTTTGGTAAAACGGAAGGAGGGCTACTCGATGTTGGTTGTGGAGGCGGAAGATTTCTAAGGCGTATGAAAAAAAATGGGCGGCAAGTCGAAGGCAGTGATTTTGATGATCAAGCGGCCAATGGAGTTAAAGATAAATATGGTATTTGCATACATACAGGCGATTTAAAAGAGATAGAGCTTTCTGACAATAGCTTCGATGCGACTACACTTAGTCATATAATCGAACACTTATGCAATCCATTAGAATCTATCAAACGTTGTCACCAACTATTAAAAAAAAGGGGCGGGCTAATAGTAACCACTTCCAATGGAAATAGCCTGTCACATCAACGTTACGGGAAATATTGGCGCAGATTAGAGTCACCAAGACACATTCAAATCTTCACTCCAAATTCACTATCTAATGTAGTAGGGCAAGCCGGTTTTTCAAACAGAGTCGTTAAAACTCTATCCACTGGAGCTGCAGGTATCTATAAAGTTGGCGCCTTGGCATCCCAAAAAAAATCACTCTTTATGAAAACACTACGAAGCATAGGGTCTATTTTTCTTGAACTATTCGAACAACATCGTAATGATATTGGCCAAGAAATTTTAATAATAGCAACTAAGGAGTGAATAAATATTCTATGAAGCATAATATTTTACTTTGGGGGTGGGAAGAGCAAGATCAAGTTTCTGCAGTCAATCAATTCTTTGCAGAAACAAAACATGTGATAGGCTTGTGGTTTACCAATAGCGATAATGGTACACACAGTTATAAAGAGTTCTTTTATAAACAGCCGTCGTCTTCTACATTTATATACACGCCAAGTGTATATAAATTAACTGATCAAGAAATTGCAATATTTAATACTTTGTTTAGCAGAGAGCACAGAAGTAAAGGAGAAGATATTCACGAAATAAGGCATATAGCAAAAATGTATTTTAATAAAATAATTGACCTTATTGATGAATCAAATATACACAAAGCTTTATTTTCTATAGTTCCAATAACTGGATTTGATTTTCTGGCATACACTGCATGTAAGAGATTAGAGATTGACACCATTATTTCTTATCAATCTTTACAACCAAACTTGTTCTTTATTATGAAAAAAATAGAAGATTTTGGGTGTTTTGATACTATAAATTACAACAACAATTTAACAAATTTTAGTATCAATTGGGGCTTCAAAAAAAACCTATTCTATATGAATAAAAGAGTGGTGATGAATAGAAATAGATCTCCTATCGCTCAACTTATTAAGGGAGTAATACGGTATTTAATTAGAGAAGGTAGTAGGCCAATGAGGGCGTCAGGTGTGATCCAAAACTACCAGCAAACAAAAACTTTTAGAAGAGACTATAAAGACATATCTACAAAAATGAGTAAAAATAATTTACCAGAAAATTTTGTATATTTCCCTCTTCACTTGCAACCAGAATTAACTACTAGCACCCTTGGTGGCAATTACAGTGATCAACTAGATGCAGTAGAAGATCTTTTAAAAATAACACCTAATAACTGGAAAATTATTTGCAAAGAAAACCCTAAGCAAGGTCATGAAGAGCGCGGGAGAAACTTCTATAACAGGCTGCTTTCATTAAAAAATGTTATTTATGCATCGAAAGATAGTGATACTTATATGTTGATCGAGAATTGTAGATTTTCTGCTAGCATTACAGGAACTGTAGGCTGGGAATCTATTACCGGCCTAAAACCAACTCTTATTTTTGGACATGCTTGGTATCGCTCTCTTCCTGGAGTTGTGAGTTATAGAGAGGGTATGACAGTAAATGAAATCATAAACACTAAAATAGATAAAACAAAGTTACAAGAAAAGTATAATATTTTGATGTCTAAAACTCACCATGGCATCATGGATTCAGTTTACACTCAAATTTATAAAAACTATTCACATCAAAAAAATGTAGAATCCTTGTATCAGTTTTTGGATAGTTTCTGCAAAAATAAACTGTGAGTTTTTCTGAATACACTCCTCTTTAGGCCGTTTCATCAGAAAGAGGAGTGTGGCACTATAATACTCATCATCGACTAGCCATGGATCTATTTAAATTCTTGGTTTTGTATTGTTGTAGTTAATGTTTTTAAATTTTTAACCCGCATGCGTACTTATCCAAATCTGTAACGGCTGTACCTTTGGCAACAGCATACTTAGATTTTCTTCCAACAATCTCATTCAAATATTTGGGAGGTAACCCATACCCAGGACGAATACTTTTAACATGTTCATCGGTAATAAGTTCGCCGGCTTTAATATCTTTTACAAAATACAAGGAACGACGGAATTTAACATTGGCCTGTTCGCTCGATTTTCTACCATAATCAACCTGTCCAAGAGATTCCCATGCGGTTTTAGAGCCCGTGCATAAGTCTTTTAATTCTTCAAATTCTAGAGAAAAAGAATCGTCAGGACCGCCGCCATTTCGATCTAAAGTTACATGTTTTTCAATAATTGATGTGCCTAATGCCACACTAGTAATTGCTGTCGTGTTATCAATTGTATGGTCTGATAAGCCAGTAACTAATCCAAATTTGCTCTGCATATCAGCCAGTGTTCTTAAATTGTAATCGGTTGCTGGTGCAGGGTAACCACTCACACAATGAAGTATAGCCAACTCTTTACACCCACCCTCTCGTGCAGCTTCAATAGCTTCTTGAATCTCTTGTGTATCTGCCATACCAGTTGAGATAATCATAGGCTTCCCAGTTTGAGCTACATATTTTATCAAAGGAAGATCCACCGCCTCAAAAGAAGCAATCTTGTATGCTGGTGTGTTTAAGTCTTCTAATAGATCAACAGCAGTATTATCAAATGGAGAGCTAAAAATAGTAATACCAACTTTTTTTGCGTACTCAAATAAGGGCTGATGCCATTCCCATGGCATATAGGCACCCTTATATAACTCATACAAGCTTTGGCCAGCCCAAAGCCCTTCGGTCAATTGGAAATCAGATAGGTCACTATCAATTGTTAAAGTATCTGGTGTATAGGTTTGCAGCTTAACCGCATCAGCACCAGATGCTTTGGCCATATCAATAATTTTATAGGCGTTATTAATATCGCCATTATGATTTGCTGACATCTCAGCGATGACATAAGGAGGATACTTTTGACCTATCTTTCTATTATTAATGGCAATTTCTTTCATTATCTTACTAACTCCATACAGATTACTTGCTTATCATTAACACTTTTCATACCCACCCTTTTAAAATTATATTTCTTGTACAAATTTAAAGCTCTCACATTATCACTAAAAACTTCTAATTTTATTTTATTTAAGATTAATAAGTCTAGAATATATTTCAAACATACCTCTTCAAGAACCCACCCTATACCAGCTATTTTTTCGAAGGGATTGGCGTACAAACCAAAATAACACTCTTTATTTGTGCCATCTATTTTTGTAAAATCAACCACACCCACATATTTATTATCTTTTTTTACAACCATATATTGTCGAGATTTTGAAAATTGCAACTCGTCTATAAAACCAAGATGCGCGTCTATAGAAATTTCATCTAACGAATACATCCACTTTTTAATACTTTCATGATTTCTCCAGCCTAAAACCATTAACACTTCCTTTTGGACTAAGTCAACAAAATCAATCAACTCTACCCCCCCCGAGTTATCCAATTCAATTTTCAATATATAGCGATTTCCGTCTAGCTCAAAATACGCAGGATAATCACTATTATTAACAATCCTTAAAAGATTAAACTGATCTCTAATAGTTTTATCTATGTTTAATTTACTATCTTTTTTATCTCGCTTTTTATAGAAACTCTCATCACCATTTTGAATAACAGGGGCTTTATATTGTTCATAATTATTTACAAATTCTGCACACATTCGTATAATCATTTTGGCCTGCTTATCTCTTAGCTCTTCATTTAACTCATGATTGGTTAATTCAAGCATCTCTTGCATGTAGATATCACCATTATCGACCTTACTACTCGCTTCAATCATAGTGAATGGAATTTTATTCTCCCCCTCTAAAACCTGCCAAAACAGTGGAGCCCAACCCTTTCCTTTTGGTAAGGCGCTTGCGTGTACAACTAGATTATGCTTGCTATTTTTAAGATATTTAGTTGGAATGATATTGTGATAACTTAAAATAAAAATAACATCGTAATTACTCTTGATATCAACATGATTATTAAAAATTGGAATATTTCCTAATTTTTTTGATAAAGTATCTGCATAAGACTCAAACCATTGATTTTTAGCGGTTAAAATAGCTATTTTCATACTAAACACTCTAAAACACTCTTAATTCCACTACCATTTGTGACTTTACTAGCACTTTCGCCAGTGCTTTTCATCCAGTATTGAAAATTCTCTAAATTTTCAACGACATCATCAATCTCAACTAACTTAATTGCATTAATTTTATTTAATTTACTAGCAATAAACTCTTGATTATGAGCGGTAACTAGCTGAATAGTTGGTAAACCCAAACAACATCGCTCCCATGTCGTCGCCCCTGATGCGCCAATAGCAATATCCGCATTAGCCATTAATTCAGCCATATTATCTACATCAACTTTAACTTCTGACCCATATGGTAGCTTATTTACACTAGTTATAATATTCGAAAGATGTGGTGCTGTTTTCCCCATTACTATGGTGATCTCTACATCCTTGGGTAGTTTGGCAATTTGCAATCTCTCTATCACTTTACCTGTTATATTATCTGTATCGGTGCCACCCATATTAACCAGTAATTTTTTAAATTTTTCATTTTTACGACGATTTAAACTATATTGCCTATACTTTTCAAATTCAGGTCTAAGTAGGGCGTATTTCGAGCCCATTAGCAATTTAGATGACGTCGGCACAAGCTCTTTATAATCTTGAAGGCTTCGTCCAAAATTCTGATCAAGTAAAATATCACACTGATGCTTGCGGTCGGCCAAATCATCAATCACCATTAATTTTTCATAATAAGGTTTTAGTTTTTTTTGCCACTGCTCATCTAAGGCGTAATGATCAACAATAAGCCAATCAATTTTTTCCGATTTGAGTATCTCAATACAATCATCGGCATCTTGCTGTTGAGTTGCGCCCAGCCAATGTGAATGCGCCAATTTATCATCAGCCTCTTCTAATACCTCCAATTCATGAACATTAAGTCTGTTTGAGCGAATCTTATCTATTAAGCTTCCTTTGTGTTTTCGACAAATAAATTCAACATTTACTTTATTGTCTTTTAACGCTTGAGCTAAGGCAAGGCAACGCATCACATGGCCCGTACCCATTGCAAGTGAAGCATCAGCACGAAAGACTACCTTCAACCCAGCTCTCCACTTTTCTTTAGCACCTGGTACATTAATTCTGCACGCTTCCAGTCCTCTGGTGTATCTACATCTTGAACTAAGTGTCGTGACAAAATATATGGTGTGGAACCCTTTGAAAAGAGTGGCTTTTGCTGTTTAAAAGCTTCTGCCTTACCCCAATAAAATTGACCCGCATCATGATAGGATTCTTCTAGGTCTTGTGATCGCGTTTCAAAGTGTTCAGGATAAAACATCTCAATTCGATTTTCTACTGTAATCTTAATTGCTCTTTGAATTGGAAATGCAAAACTAGTTACCGTAAAACAATAGTCTGCCCTCTCCTGCTTCATTTTCTTATAAGCCCTTCTAATGGAATCTTCTTGAATAAATGGAGCGGTAGCATAAAGGCAGCAAACTTCAGATGGCGACTGCCCTTGATCGTCAAACCATTCTATCGCATGCTTAATAACAGGGATGGTAGTAGTGTAATCATTTGCTAATTCATCAGGTCTCATAAAAGGCACTTCTGCTCCAAATGATTTAGCAACTTCAGCTATTTCTTGATCATCTGTTGAGACGATAACCTTATCAAAACATTCTGAAGCGATTGCAGCTTTGATAGAATAACCAATCATTGATTGACCGAAAAAAAATTTGATGTTTTTACGAGGGATGCGTTTGCTTCCTCCACGTGCTGGAATCACACACAGTCTCATACTAACACCTTTTTTAATATATTTACCACTTTGTCTTGCATCTCAATAGTTAACCCTTGAAATATTGGGATACTAATTGTGTTTTCATAATAGTTTTCAGCGTTAGGATAGTCTCCCTTTTTAAATCCCATATTTCCATAATAAGGCTGTGTGTGCACCGGAATATAATGAACATTTACACCAATATTATTATTTCGTAACGCGTCAAAAATTTCTTTTTTTGTGTTTTTTACTTTATCTATTTGAATTTTAATAGGATATAGGTGTAATGCAGAATAACCATCCTTATCTTGATAAGGTTTAATTATTGGCAAATCTTCTAACAACAAATCATATCTCTCTTGTAGCTTATGACGCTTAGTAATAAACTCATCTAACCTTTGCATTTGACTAACGCCCAATGCAGCCTGAAGCTCGGTCATTCTATAATTAAAACCCAGCTCTACTTGCTGATAATACCAATCACCTTCAGATTCTTTTGTCATTAACTCTGGATCACGTGTTACACCATGACTTCGAAATAGCTGCATACGCATCAAAAGCTCTTTATCGTTTGTTGTTGCCAACCCTCCTTCTGCTGTTGTAATAATTTTAACTGGATGAAAACTAAATACAGTAATATCAGAATGTTGACAGCCACCAACTGGCTGGCCCAAATACTCACCTCCAATCGCATGAGAAGCATCTTCAATAATTTTAAAACCATACTCTTGACCAAGTGAATGAATCTTTCTCATATCACAAGACTGCCCGGAAAAATGCACTGGAATTACAATTTTGGGTAGTTTATTTTCCAATTTTGCCTGGATAAGTTTTTTTTCAAGCTCTTCTGGGGATAAATTATAGGTAAGTGGATTAATGTCAACAAAATCAACTTTTGCACCACAATACAGACCACAATTTGCAGATGCTACAAAGGTGTTTGGAGATGTCCAGAGATAATCACCCTTCCCTAAACCTAACGCTAAGCAAGCAATGTGTAACGCTGATGTGGCGCTATTAACCGCTACTCCATATTCTACACCACAATACTCTGAAACTGTTTTTTCAAATAAAAGAACTTGCGAGCCTTGAGTTAGAAAGTCTGATTGCAAGACATTAACAACCGAATCAATATCAGCTTGATTGATATCTTGCTTTCCATAAGGAATCATTTCTAGATATTCCCGATCTTACTTTTATTTTTCTCAATCCATTGCTGAAGTTCGGAAATTTCCATCCACTCCTTGTTGTTATCAGAAGTGTACATAAAATCTTCTGACACTCTTATGCCATTGCCAATTCGAGCTTCATCCTTAGCCCAATCATTTATAGAAGGTAGAATTTTAAAGTGCTCTGGATACTCATAAGTATAAAGTGCATCTTCCACTCCAATCATTTGTTCGTGTAATTTCTCACCTGGCCTAATACCAACTTCTTCTTGTTTGGAGCTTTCATCAACCGCTAAAGCGACATCTGTAACTTTCATAGATGGTATCTTTTTAACGTATATTTCACCACCCCTCATGTCGTCAAAAGCATGCCAAACCAATTTAACACCTTCTTCTAAAGAAATCATAAAACGAGTCATACGATTGTCCGTAATCGGAAACACCTGTTTACCTTTAATTGACATAAAAAAAGGAATGACGGAGCCGCGAGAGCCCATTACATTTCCGTATCTTACAACCGAAAAACTCGTACTATGACTACCAGTATAAGAATTTCCAGATACAAACAATCTATCAGAAGTTAGTTTGGTGGCGCCATATAAGTTAGATGGTGCACTCGCCTTATCAGTAGAAAGAGCAACAATACGCTTAACCCCCTTATCAATACAGGCATCAATCAAATTCATTGCGCCCATTACATTAGTCTTTACACATTCAAATGGGTCGTATTCTGCAGTAGGAACAATCTTAGTTGCAGCAGCATGAATAACATAATCAATACCATCCAATACACGATACAATCTATCTTTGTCACGCACATCTCCAATCATGAAACGGACACGAGGATCATCTTTAAATAACTTAGCCATCTCCCATTGCTTCATTTCATCACGAGAGAAAATTACGATCTTTTTCGGATTGTATTTTTCCAAGGTCATTGGAACAAAGGTATGTCCAAATGAGCCTGTGCCGCCTGTGATTAGTATCGATGAGTTTTTTAACATATTACACTCCATTTAAATTTATTTGCTATCTTGCTACAAAATTATAATTAAATAATTTTTTTTTATTATATAAGAATTCCAAATACTGGAAATTTGTATAACTTTTTATACTCTTTCCTGACTCTTGAATAATTGCATGAGCAGCACCAGTATCCCATTCCATCGTTGGCCCAAGCCTTGGGTAAATATCAGCCTCGCCTTCGGCAACTAGGCATATTTTCAGAGAACTACCAATTGAAATCAGCTTTTTTTCTCTTTGTGTGTTTATCGCATCGATAAACGCTTGTGTTTCATCTGACATATGCGAACGACTGGCAACAATTTTATAGGCATTGCGTTGATTCACTGTTTTAAGTGGGAGTTTTTGTCCATCTTTGAAAGCACCTTTATCTTGCTTTGCCCAATAGCACACATCTAGTGCTGGAGCATATACAACGCCAAGTACTGGCGTATCTCTACGGATAAGTGCTATATTAACGGTAAATTCACCGTTTTTCTTTACAAACTCTTTGGTACCATCTAGCGGGTCAACCAACCAAAAATATTCCCAATGTTTTCTGTCCCTATAAGGAATCTCTTTGCCTTCTTCAGATAAGATAGGAAAGCTAACTGGGAGTTTATTTAGGCCATCCTCAATAATGTCATTGGCTTTTTTATCAGCCAGAGTTAATGGTGAACTGTCTTTTTTGTATTCAACTTCAAAATCTTGCTTGTAGACCTGCATAATAGCGTTGCCGGCTTCTTTAGCAATAATAACAACATCCTGTATATCAATCTGATTAAGCATTATTAAGTAATAATCCCCTTAGATTTCAGAAAGTCAATCACCTTAGCAACAGACTCTTCTAATGACTCACTCTCAGCATCAATAACCAGTTCTGGATTGTCAGGCGCTTCATAAGGTGAGTCAATGCCTGTATAGTTCTTAA
>Ga0209776_1001685_pt1 | contig 10865 bp, 20 predicted proteins | sample SaaInlLV_10m_DNA_3_FD_184670 | JGI IMG/M metagenome (GOLD analysis project Ga0209776, IMG submission 184670) | Marine microbial communities from expanding oxygen minimum zones in the Saanich Inlet - Saanich Inlet SI073_LV_165m_DNA (SPAdes) (version 2) | ecosystem: Environmental > Aquatic >...
CACCTCTATCGTCTGCATCTTCAACATAACCCCCCTCTATTCTCAAAAGAGGGGTGATAGCTTTCTTAAAGTTACTATCTAAAAATTGCATTATTTCGCAACTGTCGCTTCAATAGACGCAATAAGCTCGGCTTTGTTCATGTTAGCGTTAACCAACAATCCCTTACTTGTAGCAAGTTGAATCAACTGATCTTTATTAAGTGAATCAAATTGGCTGGGTTTATTTTCAGGTTCCGCCCCTTTTTCTTTCCACCCTGCATCTAGCCACTCTTTCAAGTCTACAGCGAAAGTAACCTTTTCAGTTTTTCCGTTTTTTGTTACTTCTAAAGGGAATTTACTCATTGATCACCCTTTCGTGAAATAAGCACCAAAAGTGATACCTGTTGCAGTAGTTCCCACTTTTGTTGTAGTGATTTTAAAGTATTCCGCACCATCTCCAACCGCTTGTGCAATTTGCTCGTTATTAAAAGCAATGGTTCTTTTACCTGTTGATGTTTCTATAATCTCTTCACCAATTTTAAAGAAAGTTGAATTGTCTACACTTCCAAGAATCTGAATGGTGTAGTAATTTGAAGCATCATGAGTACCTACTAATGCACTAATATTTAAATTAGCGTGAAATACATGATAACCTTTATTTAGCCCCTCAATTTGTACCGCTGCTGAAGTTGCTGTTGTTGTTACTGTTGTACCACTTGCTACTACTTCGAGTAACTTATCGAATGTTTGAAAACCGCTCATTTAATCCCCTTTTTATGCTGTAAATTTAGCTTTTGTAATTTGTGAAACTCTAACCGCCCACCGTGGATTTTCCACTAATAGTGACGCTTTCCAATCAAAACCAGCATAGTAAAACGGATCACTTGCTGTAGGTTCTTGTGTAATCATATCAATAGCTACGCCTGAACCATCATTCAGTGTTTGAATACCTCTTAGCGTGTTCGCTGAAATATTACATACATAAATAGAAGTTGTACTTGACGCTTCTGTGAACCCTAAAATGTCGTTACCTTGGTCATCATCATGAACAGATACCAATGGGATACCGTTATAAGTAGTAATTTGTTTACCTAGCTCATTTGTGGTGTAGTTAATCCCACCGCCTACATCAGTACGAGCTACTGCCGTAAAGTAAGGCATTAATTTGCTACCTGCAAAAATTACATTTGCACCTTTACATTGGTTAACCGCTTCATCTAATGTTAAAAGTGAAAGTGCTTGTGTCCCATTTTGGATTAAGTTATCGCCCGTAATTCTTGTTTGAAGTCCGTCAAACTCTCTAACATCACTTAAAGAATCACCTTTGAAGAAAGTACGCTCAAAAAATCCACCACTTGCTTGAATCTGTGCTGTTGATTCTTCGTTGATTGCACCTTTTCCCTCTGCATCTACTAAAGCTTTATCAACTTTTGCCAATGCTCCGAAAATTTTAGTAGTTTCAATTTCGGGATTAATGATTGAAGTTGAAGTGCTGAAAGTTTCATTGATACCGCGAAACGCAATAGCAGGAAATTTCTCTCGTGTTCTGTACTGTTTTGTAAAACCTCTGATACCTTGGAATGGTAAAATACTAATTACTTTACTCTGTTCTCCGAATGTTTCTATCACACCCTCTGCTAAATCTCCTAAACCGTTGTGTTTAGCGTGTTCTATAAGCGTCATTGCACTCATTGTTACCCCTTAATATTATTTAAAAGCTTGTGAGAATCCATTCTCTAACTTCTCTCCTGTTGTTTTGGCTGTTCCATCACCTGAACCGCCACCGCCATCACTACTGCCATCACCATCGCTAGTTTCTGCCTTTATGATACCTGCAAACACTCCACTACTCTTAATTGATTCAAGTCTATCTGATACGCTTAAAAGCTTAGTCGGATCACTTGGGGATCTCATTACATTACCTGATGTATCTGCATAATGAAAACCGTTGCTTTCGTCATACGATAACCCATCATTTAAAGATAGTTTTAGCTGTTGTCTTTGAAACTCCCCTTTAGCTTCCGTATCTGCCTTTTTAAGATTAATCTTTGATAATGCAACGCTTAAAAGTGTTTCTCTTTGCAAATTGATGTTTTTGCTATTCGCTTTCGCTGTTTTTTGCTGTTCTTGTTTTAACGCTTCTGCGTGTAGTTTAGGATCAATCCAATCTTTTTTGTCTGATGTGCTTTTGAAACTCTCAAACTCTGTTTTAACCGCTTCTCGCTTCTCTACTGCTGATTTAATATCATTTTTTAAAGAATCGTTTTGAGTAATTAATTCAGTTAATTGTGTATCTTTACTTGTTACTTTTCCATCAATATCTTTTAGAAAAGTAACAAGCTCTTGGTTTTCACCTGCTTGTGTGATTGCTTCGTTTATAGTCATTTACCCATGTTCCTTTTTTGTATGCGAATCCACGCATAAATTTAATTATCAAATATCCATTTGAATCATTAACCGCAGTTTTAAATTAGTTTACGAATCCACGATATAACTAAAAGCTTGTTTATTATACTAAATTATTAAGGTTGAGAAATTTTAAATAAGAGTGAGAAAGTAGGGGGCGGAAATTGGCAAAACATAACCCCCTAAATGACCGATAAAAGAAAAAGTGTGTAAAGATATTCATCTAAAACAACAAAATTATAACTAATTTTAAAAAATAAAAATAGTGAATACATTAAATTAAATTTATTTTGTATTCGAATTAATAACACTTTAATGTTTAAATTGTTATTATGTGATAAACATTCATAAAGGCAAAACATGGAAGTTATATTTATAATGGTTCTGTTTATATCTGTATTTAAACATATTAACAGAAAAGCAGTTAATAGAGATCTAGTAACTATTAATGGTTTTAGAAATGGTGAAATTTAAGTGCAAAGAGTGTGGGGACATTTCAAACGCTCAAAGTTTGGATCATATCCATGAACTTGGAAAAATTTGTTATTTTTGTAGGTCTGAATCATGGAATAGGACAACTTGCCCCAACTGCGGTAAAAATGTTGTAAGGTATTACAATCCTTATAAAAAGGTTATATATAGGACAAATATTTGCTCTATAGAGTGCCAACAAAAACTTTATAAATCTGACTTAGGAAAAGTTGTTAGAAATTTAGTTTTTTCATATCACGATAAAAGGGACATTATGCAAGATGTAGATATTCAAATTAAAGAAGTTGCAGGAAAAACGGGTCGACCTAAAAAGCAAGAAACTGAAAAGGCTGATAAAACCTTTACTTTTAGATTAAAACAAAGTGAAAAAGATTTAATTTCAAAAATGGCTGATGATGAGCTTTTAAGCGTATCCAACTATGTTAGAAAAGTAGTCTTGGCTCATATTAGAAAAGAAGATTAACTCTTCTTTTCTAGCTTCTCCAAATATTTATAATACTCTTCATAACCACTTATTTTAATTGCTTCTTTCACTACCTCGTCTTTATTTCCGATTCTCATACGATACTTAAAAGCTGTAATCTTAGCCCATATTTTTAACTCAAAGGGCGTGAAAACTTGCTCCATCACTTCAACTGCTTCTTGACCGCCAATCATTCTGTAATGATCTGAATCGGGATTTTTGAGTGGGTGTCCCATTGTTAAAATTTCCTTTTTATTTCTTCTATCGTGAGATATGACCAATTCCCCGTTATATTATCTTGTCGTCTTATATCTGCAAGTGTGATTTTTCTATCTTTCAGTAACTTGGCTTTTTGTTTTCCTACAATAGTTCCTAAATCTTCCACGCTCAAACTGTCTGCAAAATCGTCAAAAGTGGAATTACTTTTTAAGAACTTAGTCTCGGCGTCTTTAGATTTAAAAGCGGTTGATCTAGTTCCATCTCTATGATTTACTTTTTTGTCTTTATCCCAAACTCTTGATGATACTTTTTCGGATTCTCTTATCTCGTCCGTGTACTCCGTAACAGGAACTAACTCGCTTCTGCACCTATAGTGCCTTTTAGGCCGGTTTGGTACGCTATTGATTAATTCCCTAACCGTTTGCTTTTCTTTGCGTTTATACCGCTTTCCGCTCAAAGCTTGGCACACTAAAGAAGTTCTATTATCAAGTACAGAGATAGAATCAAAAGCTATAATATTATTGAACTGCTCGTATGATACTTCTTGTGCTTTTGTATTTGCGTCAAATATAACCGTTTTTGTTACTGCGTCTATATTGTGCCTGATTTCATTGTCCCACAAATCACGCATTTTTTTAGTGATAGATTCTATCCCATCACCATTTTTTACAGAAGTTGCAATTATGATTCTGCCTTTTCTCACATGATGATCACTTTGATTTTTTACAATATTTGAAAGCGTATCACCTGCACCGCTAATAATGTTTTTTTCATTCATTATGATATTAAGTCTATTTTTTGATAAATCAGAATACGCCACTGCACCAACTGCACCATCTAACAAATGGCTTTGCATTGAAGCACTCGTGTACTCATAAGCTAATTTACTTACTTCCTCTTGATCCAATTGTAAAGATGAAACCATGTCGCTATAAGCTTTGTTCACAATGACTTCTATTTTATCCATGATTAAAACTAGCCGTTCTCTTGTTATTGGTTGTTTCGTGTCGTTTAAAAGCTTATAAACCTCCGATAATGATTCATCTAGCTTCTCTTTCATGTGTGGTTTTGTGATAGTTTTGTATCTGTCAAGTAATATTTGTAGCTTTGTGCTTCTAGCTACTAAATCAAGTGGATTCATGTAGTACCTTTTCCATTATGTCTGTAGCATCTTGCATATCTTCAACCACAAAAAATATCTCTTTTTGGTCTCCATGCTCTCGCACTCCAAAGTTTAAAATATTGTGATTGATGCCTGACTTTTTTTTGTAAAAATAATCTTTAATAGCGATGTATTCACTTCTATTTATAAATTTGTCTAAAGAATCTTTACATACATAACCGCTTTTACGGCTGTATAGCTTACCCTGTGAAACCAGCCGTCTTGTATGGATATCTGTGTACCCTAATTTCATTACAGCTTCATCAATTGGTATATATATCGTATCATCTTGTGAGGTCTTGGATAGTAATAAGTTGATCAAAGATTTCTTTGTTACATGGCAACCCTTAACCCTCTGTAATGTTCCCTTTTTAAAGTGACTATGAAGAGTAGCAGGGTGGGTTAATTCCAATGCTTCCATTGCTTTTTCAAAAGTTAACATTTTTACTCTTTTGAGTTCAATCCATCAACTACGCTTCCTAGCTCTTCAACATTTGAAACTGTTCTAAGTCGTTCACCTGCGTGATTCTCTTTTAGCCATGTTATGCGATCAATTAGCCCCATTGCGTACCTATTATCAAGTAAGTTCGCATCTTCTGCACTCATGACTGTTAAATCAAAGTCCTTGCTTAGTTTTATTTCCCCTTGCCATGTTTCATTTGAAAATATGCACATAACCTTCATAATTGAATTTAGTGATTGTTCGACATTACTAACAATACTTAAAAGTTTTGATTCAACTTGTGCTTTATTGATTAACGATTCTGTTGCTGTCTGCTTATTGTCGTTCGTTATGTCAAGCTTCATACTATCCATCTTTTTTTCAATTCTGATAATTTCATCTACCGAATAGGACAACTCTCCACCACCTGTAACAAATTCAAATTTTGATCCCTCTTCGAGCTGTAAGATGGTATCACCGGATATGACTATGCTTTCGCCTTTTGATTCTGTCGTTGTTGATCCCGTTAGCACGGGTGTAGCTCCGCCTTTTACATGGAGTTGATTCCTAAAGTCGCTTGTCAGATTATAATGCTCTATATTCAATACTGCCAAATCTTCAAACGGTGCTTTCCCTACAAAAAACCGCTCTTTTTCTGCATAGCATGGAATTAAAGGAATGCTTTTGTTGTCTGATCCAATAGGGTTGATTACTCCATTGTCCACGCTATCGCCACCTACATATAGATTGTAATAAATCACATTATTTCTTAGTTCAATAACTCTATATGCTGGGGATACAACTGTGTTAAAACCATTATTACTTTTTGCGTGGTGATATTCCAAAATAGTTACTTGCGATAATACATCACGCCCATGCACATTGCTATAAACTTTGTTTATTACTGCTTTTGATGTAACTATTCTTGCATAAGGTCTTAGGTTCTCACTAATAACATCATTTTGGCTTTTGTTACCGCCTGCGACCTTTGGAAACGCCACATAAGCGAAACATAGACCGTCTTTAATAGCGTTTCTAGCTAACTCTTCGGCAAAGTCTTGGAAGTCTGTACCGTTGTTGTCAAAACTGTTCATTATGTTTAAAGTGTTGAATGAAGTAGGGTAGTTTTCCACGATAATCGGCTTACTAAAAATTTTACCGACTGTTGAATTTATAGCGTCTTTTGTAGCAGGATCCAAAATACTTTTGTTAATTCTTTTTTGGAAAGATGTTTGTGTTTCTCTTGAAAACTGTTGTAAGTATAAATCACCTTTTGATCTAATGTTAAGAGTTCCGCCACTGGAAACTGACATTAAATCACTTATTCTCTCGTTATGTTTTGAGTCTAAATCTCTTTTTGAGTAATCACCTTCAAGTGTCGGCATTAATAAGTCCTATAATTTTTTATTTAATTATAGCACTTATTTAAACATGGGATTAAAGTCCTAGATATTCTAAAATTGTTTTTTTTGCTTCTTCAAAAGAGTAGCAAACCATGCACAAATTACCATAATTTCTAAGCATTTCTATTTTGTCTTTTTGGATTTTAGATAACTTATTACTTCCATATTTCATTTCTATATATAAAGATCCGTACCCTTTTGATGGAATAGGCAAATGTAGATCTGGAATACCTGCGGTAACTCCCTCGGCTTTTAGCTTTGCCCCTTGGCTCTTGCTTCTGTGGCCACCGTTTGGAATTGCATATATCATTTTTACTTTTTCATCTGCTTGAAGATTCACCCATCTGATTAATTTAACTTGTTCTAAATGTTCCAAATCTTGCGATTTTTTTCGTGTCTTTAAAGGTGTTAGTTTAGTTAGTTTAGTGGGTGCAGTTTCTTTTATATTTGACGGTTTAAATACATTATTAAACTCTTTTTGGCTCATTGATACCATTATACTATCCAATCCAAAGAACCGCCCCGATCGTCATGTTTAACCCCTACAAAGTCACTTATTACAGAATCTTTATCGCACTCAATGAGTACATTTTTCTGCATTAGATTTCTTATGCCTTGAACCGTAAATCTCCTTGAAGCTTTTAGTACATTATCAAAATAAAGTTTAAATCCTCCATCTTTTAAAGATTTAAAATAGGGGTTTTCCACTTCAATTTTTGAATACTTTATTATTACAAATTCTCTTTGTATTGTGTGAAAAAACCTTACATTCTCAAACTCGTATGTTTTTCTATTGCCTTTAGTTTTCTCTTTAGATTTAAGCTGTTTAAATTGCTCAATCATTTCTTCTTCACTCACATTAAACCCCTTATTATAAAATACTATTTGGAACCCCATAGAGCATAGATATTAATGCCGATGAACCCATAATTAAACTAATTAAAAAAATAACTTCTTTCATCGGCTTTAATTTAGCTCTCTTGCGATACTTTGCACAATTACAAAATTTTCATCTGTTCCAATTAAAAGGGGGTATCCATCCTGATACTGTGTATTTATTTTATAAATACACTCAACACAAATAACACTTGATCCCCGCATAATATTATTAAAAAATTTGTTATTTTTCAATTTTACTGAATCGTGATAACTTATCAACCACGCTCCAACTCTGTAATCATTTCTACACTCTTTACCGTCACAATCACGCATTTTAAACCTTTTTATTTTTTATAACCCTTGTTCGCAAAATCTACCATATCTTGTGCATAATCACCCATTTTCATGGCTAATTTTGTTTGATTTGAAGCCTTGCAATCGTATATAAAAGCATAGTCTATATTATAAAATGTTGGATAGTTCTTTTTGTTTGAAAAGAATAAACCTAGCATTTCATTAGCTAAAAGACTTGGTAGATGATCCGTGCCATCGGGGATGATTGCTTCTAGCTTTTTTTGAGCTAATTTATATCTTTTGTTTATGATTTTATTGTACTTTATAAACATTGCGTCATTTCCAATACTAGAAACTAATTTTGTTTTATTGTTGATAAATTCCATGCAAGTATCATGTAATAAATCATGATGCTTTTTTACAATATCATTAGCTTTGCAATGGTTTAGAACATTAACCACCACCATCAAAAATGGTATGGCTTTTAAATCGTTGTTGCTCATTATAAACCCCTAGAACTGTGCAGTGATGGGGCATATCTTGTAAGACTTAATACTAAACGCTCCTATGCTTCCTAGCACATCATAAAAGCAAGTTTTATATAATCCGTCTACAACCTCATATTTAAAATAACCTGTTGTTGCGTGTGCCATTGTTGCCGATACCATTAGTGCTAAAATTATCTTTTTCATGTTTTGCCTTTTTGTTTTGTTGTTATGTGTATAATATAAATTTTTTAAAAAGGTATATCATCATCTTCAATTGTAAAAGACGGCTGATTTCCCTGTGGTTGCCCTTGGTGCTGTTGTGGTGATTGTTGCACCTCGTACTGTACGCCATTATGATATTGTTGTGGCTGTGCATATTGTTGTGCCTGATTCCCACTTGTCCCTTTAGATTCAACAAAATAAAAGGCTTCACATTTCACCGTGTGCTTACTTCTCTTATTGTTGTTAGTATCAACCCATGATTCTAGCTTTAACTTACCTTCAATAAGTATCTTTTTACCCTTTGAAAAATATTGGTTAACGATTTCCGCACTTTTTCCAAAAACAGTTACATCGATAAACATAACTTCCTCTCTCTGTTCACCCGTGTTCTTGTCCTTCCACTTCTCTGAAGTGGCCACGCCAAAGTTTGCGATGGGTGTACCTGATTGAGCATAACGCAACTCAATATCTCTTGTTAAGTTCCCTAAAATAGTAACTCTATTCATTCCACTAACTCCTTTTATTTGTATTCACAATAATATCACAATAATAATTAAAGTTCTACCTTTTCACCCTTGCTTATGTGAAATATTTTATGACATGATGTGCAAAGTGTTGTACAGTTGTGCATATTAGTCCAACCTTGTTCATAGCCAACATGATGAACTATGAGCTTGTAAGTTGATCCGCACACTCGACACATGAACCCGTCACGCTTTTTTACTTTTTGTCTAAATCTCTTCCATTTGTCTGATTTCAAGAACTCTTGGTAAGTTTGTTCTTTCCTACTCCACCACAATTTCATAATTCACCTCGCTAATTCCTAATTCCCTAAGCCACAATATTATTTCACCGTCTGTCTTGCTGTTGTATCTTCTAATCAACCTGTCGTATCTGTCATAATTTCCATTAAAAGGCTCTAATCGTTTCACAATTTGATGAGAGCATTGTAATTTTAAATCTCTTGGTATCCAGCTTAGTTCTGCAATTTGTAAAATATTCATCAATACCCTCTATACAGTGATCTGTACCATGACGTTAATTCATCAATTGTCATGCTGTTGCACTTTAGAGCTATTTGATTAACGCTATCGTCTTTATTTTCTCTGTATAAATCACCATTATCTTGCCTGACGGCTTTAACAATGTACTTTGTTAAAATTTCTCTTGTTATCACTTAAGCCCCCTTGGAAAGATCCACAATGTATTTTATTTCATCTTCTAACTCTGATACAACAAATTTACAGTTAATCATGCTTTGTAAATCTTCTACAATCTCATTGTTTTCCCCCACCAATTCCCTTACCGCCAACTTGCAAATAAAAGTGGGGATTATTACAGTATCTACATGAATCCTTTTATTTTTTAGGATTTCAATACCTTTCATAATTTTTTGAATTTCGTATGTTTGTATCTCGTTTTTGTTAGTCATTTAATACCCTTGATTTCAAGCCCATAACCTAAAGCTATCTTATTTGATTTTTCAATCCTATTTTCTTGTAAACCTACCGTTTTCCTAAACTTTTTCTTCTCGGCTTCCGAAACAATAGACACAATACGATTTTTAAATCCATCATAACCACCATTTATCAACTTTAAGCACTCTTCCAATGTTCCGACATGAGTTAAGGTATAAAGTTCCTTGTCGTCAAAGTATGAGCCTTTTTTAGTTTTGATGTCTTTAAAGTTTGCTTTTCTTATTTTGTGTGCGTACTGGTCATTATTTGAAGATGAACTATAAGCCACTTGATCAAGCGAATAAACTTTTTTTTCCAAAGATCTACAAAATTCCTCCAAATCAGTTAATCCCATTTCTTTAAAGTATGAATCCATAAAAATTTTGTGAACTGCGTTTAGCTTCTCTAAATGAGTGTGATAATCACGCTTTTGAGAAAGTTGTTTTAAAAAGTCTGCATAGTCCTCTTGCTTAATAGTTTTTGCAATGCTCGTCACTTCCCCCAAATCAAAAGGGTTCTGCGTGTTTATGTTGGTTCTTGTCGCTATTGCTTCGATAAAGTAATTTAAAACGCTCATTATAGAACCCCTTGGCTTTGAGCTTCTAGTACTTTTTCGATCATTCCAAATCTTCCACCTGTTGCCTTGGGCGGTTCTTTAGGCTTGTAGAAATCTTTCCACCCATTCGTTATTGCTGTGAGTATAATCTCTTGAGGATCGTATCCTTCAACTTTAAAAGTTCTTAGCTTGTTGTTCAGTCTTGTAATTATTGCGTTAGAGTTTGATAGCTTGAACCGCTTTCTCATTTTTAAGTATTCATCAAAAGCATTTTGTGCTTCTTTTCCAAAATTTAAAAATGTTCCCTTGTCCTCTCTTACTTCGATAGAAGTAACAGTATCAGTATCAGTAACAGTATCAGTAACAGTATCAGTAACAGTATCAGTAACAGTATCGCCTTTTT
>Ga0209776_1001686_pt1 | contig 10864 bp, 8 predicted proteins | sample SaaInlLV_10m_DNA_3_FD_184670 | JGI IMG/M metagenome (GOLD analysis project Ga0209776, IMG submission 184670) | Marine microbial communities from expanding oxygen minimum zones in the Saanich Inlet - Saanich Inlet SI073_LV_165m_DNA (SPAdes) (version 2) | ecosystem: Environmental > Aquatic > Marine...
AGACTACAAAAAACCAATGGATGTGTATCAAGAGAGTATAAAATTGAACCAGAATAAGAAGAAGGCTTCTTAGGATGTTCTATATAAGAAATTTTAAAAAGTTGTCAGAGGTTTTGGGGTGATAAATAGTTATTTTTATAGTGACTCATTGCTCACTTGTATAAATTGTTAATGAAGACCGTAAAATTTGAGTATTTTAAGAGATTGTTGCCTTGTTGATAAAGTTACTATATTTTCTAGCAATTACAAATTAAAAAAATATTTTACGAAGGCATGTTTTTGGGTTGATGCTAAAGAAGTAATTCATGTGTAAGTGGATAATATTGCAGAATTGATTGCAAGTGCTGATATTTTTATAGGTGCAGGCGGAATTGAAACTTGGGAGAGCGTCTGAAGGTTTGCCAAATATTCCAGATAAGATGTTTATAAATGATAGCGACTTATTAAACCCATTAAATTATGAAAATTATCGCGTTAGTGCAGGCAAGAATAGGCTCAACTAGATTGCCGGGAAAGGTACTAAAGTCTATTACTAAAAGACCAATGATTGAGTTACTGTTGGCCCGTTTATCTCAATCTAATGAGCTGGATGAAATTGTTGTGGCAGCCTCTAAAGAGGTGCAAAATGATAAGCTGCAATCGGTAGTTGAAACATTAGGTTATGAATGCACAAGAGGCAGTGAAAAAGATGTATTAAATCGATTTTACGAATCAGCCAAATCATTGAAAGCAGATGTTGTTGTGCGTATTACAGGCGATTGTCCATTGGTTGATGCAACATTGGTTGACCAGTGTGTTCAAGGTTATAAAAAAGCTAAGGTAGATTACTTTTCCAATGTTGATCCGGCAACCTATCCAGACGGATTGGACATTGAGGTTATATCGTTCAAAGCTCTTCAGCGAGCCAATAATGAAACCAATTCTGAGTTTGATAGAGAGCATGTAACACCTTATATTCGTAATTCTGATAGCTTCTTAAAAGCTTCAATGCAATATGCTGAAGACTTGTCAAAACAAAGGTGGTCGGTTGATGAGCCGGAAGATCTAATTGTAGTTAACAATGTATTTAAACACTTTTCCCCCGATATACACTTTGATTGGAAACAAGTTTTGAATTTAGAGATATCTAACCCAGAACTTTTTGATGCAAATCGGCATATTATAAATAATGAGGGAACAGCTATGGACACAGGTCAAAAACTTTATAAAAGGGCAAAGAGGATTATCCCTGGAGGCAATATGTTGCTTTCAAAGCGTGCAGAAATGTTCTTGCCTGATAAGTGGCCAGCGTATTATAGTAAGGCCAAGGGTTGTAGAGTATGGGACATGGATGGTAACGAGTTAATCGATATGTCAATTATGGGCGTTGGTACCAATATATTGGGTTATGGACACACCGAGGTCGATAAAGCAGTTTTAAAAGCTGTTCAATTTGGTAATATGTCTACCTTAAATTGCCCTGAAGAGGTTTATCTAGCTGAAAAACTTATAGATATGCACCCATGGGCAGATATGGTACGTCTTGCTCGCTCTGGTGGTGAGGCTAACGCAATTGCAATTCGTATAGCACGCGCTGCTAGTGGAAAAGATAAAGTAGCAATATGTGGTTATCATGGTTGGCACGATTGGTATCTTGCGGCGAATTTAAAAGACATTCAAGGTCTAGATAGTCATTTGCTTCCTGGATTGAATCCTACTGGCGTCCCTCAAGACCTTAAAGGTACAACACTGCCATTTAGGTACAATCATTTTGAAGAGTTACTAGACATTGTTAACAATCATGATATTGGCACAATAAAGATGGAGGTCCAACGAAACGAACCTCCAAAAGACAACTTTTTGGAAAAAGTAAGGAATTTAGCAACTAAGAAAGGCATAGTGTTAATTTTTGATGAATGTACTTCTGGATTCCGTGAAACTTTTGGTGGCTTGCATAAAAAATATGATGTGGAGCCTGATATGGCTATTTTTGGAAAAGCTCTTGGTAATGGATATGCAATTACAGCAATTATTGGTCGACAAGAAGTTATGGAAGCAGCTCAATCAACTTTTATTAGTAGCACTTTCTGGACTGAGCGAATAGGTCCAACTGCTGCACTAAAAACACTTGAGGTGATGGAGCGAGAAAAGTCTTGGGAGCAAATTAAAAATACAGGCAAAAATATTAAAGAAGGATGGCAACAACTAGCTGATAAGCATGAAATACCAATAATACATTCAGGTCTTTCATCATTACCAGTCTTTACTATTGCAAGTGAAAATGCGTTAGTTTATAAAACTTTAATTACACAAGAAATGTTGGACAAAGGATATCTTGCAGCAAATAGTGTGTATGTTAGTACAGCGCACACAGTAGAAAAAATAGACAAGTATTTTGAAATTCTTGATCCATTATTTGCATTAATTAAAAAGTGTGAGGATGGGTATAATCCAAGCAGTTTATTAAAAGGAGATGTTTGTCATGCTGGGTTTAGACGTTTAAATTAAGAATGATTAAATTAGTCTTTATACGAACAGACGCATCCCAAAAAATAGGTTATGGGCATGTAATGCGAAGTATGTCTCTTGCAGAAAAGTTGCGCAATTCAGGTGTAATTGTGGAATTTATAACCCGTAATCACTTGGGAAATATAAATGAGATAATAAAAAATAATGGATTTACTTTGCATTTATTACCTCTTAAAAAAAAAATAATAAAACAGCAAGGTTTAAATAAATATGAACAATGGCTTGGTGTTAAACAGGAAGTAGATGCTAGAGAGACTATTCAAGTATTAAGAGATAGAAAGGCAGATTGGTTGATAGTAGATCACTATGCACTAAATGAAATTTGGGAAAGTAAACTAAAGCCATATACTAAGAAAATAATGGTTATTGATGATCTATTAAACCGTAAACATGATTGCGATTTACTTCTTAATCAAAATTATATTAATGACAATACTTGTTATGATAATCTAATTAGTCCAAATACAATGAAGTTACTTGGTCCAAAATATGCCTTATTACGAAAGGATTTTGTAAAATACAGAAAGGAAAAGCTTCGCAATCATGACAAAATAAATAGAGTGTTTTTATTCTTTGGCGGCTCTGATCTAGATAACTTGACAAGTGTATCATTGAAAGCATTGTCTCGGCCAAAGCTTAAGCATTTAATAGTAGATGTGGTTATAGGTGATGCTAATCCGCATAAGGCAAAATTAAAAAAAGAAATTGACAAATGTACTAATATTAATCTTTATGTTCAAATACAAAATATGGCAGAATTGATGGCCAAAGCCGATATTTTTTTGGGCGCAGGGGGATCTATAACTTGGGAGAGAATGTCTCTAGGTTTACCAGGTGCTGTTGTGACTACAGCCAATAATCAGGTTTCATCTACAAAGTGCCTTGACCAAGATGGGTATCTTAAATGGATTGGCGGTATAAATCAGGTGGATGAAAGTAAAATTTATCATACAGTATTAGATTTAATCTCAAAACCAAGCAAGTTAGAAAAGCAATCTAGCGACTGTCTAAAACTAGTTGAAGGTAAGGGCGTAGATATTGTATCGCGTTTACTAATGACTGGACCACATACAAAGTCACTAGTTGTTAGGAGAGCAACAAAGTCAGATTTGCTATTGTATTGGTATTGGGCAAATGAAATAGAAGTTAGGCAGAATGCTTTTAATCAAGAACCTATAAAATTGGAAGAGCACAAAAAGTGGTTTAGCAAAAAGTTGAATGATAACAATGCTATTTTATTATTGGTAGAGTCTTATTCTAATCCTATAGGTCAGGTCCGTTTTGACCGTATGGGCTCTTCACACTATACAATTAGTTACTCATTAGCAAAACAGTATCGTGGCTTTAGTCTAGGCAAAGAGATACTTAAAAAATCGATTAATTATCTTAAAAAAGATCAGTTGTTTACTTTGATTGCCAAGGTAAAAGATAGCAATCACGCTTCAAAAAAAGTATTTAAAAACCTGGGTTTTACTGAATTTAAAAACCACAAAAATTCAAGTATTAGTAATTTTGAGTTACAATTTACTCCAAATATTCATAATTAATAGCAAAATGGGTTTAAATATTGATAATAGAAAAATAGGAGACAACTGTCAGCCATTTATAATTGCTGAAATGTCTGGTAATCATAATCTTTCTTTAGAGAGAGCATTAGAAATTGTTGAAGCTGCAGCTAAATCAGGTGCACATGCAATAAAACTACAGACTTATACTGCTGACACCCTTACTCTAGATGTTAATGGAGGTGATTTTTTTATTAATGATGAAAACAGCCTCTGGAAAGGAAAAAACTTACATGAGTTATATAAGCAATCCTACACTCCTTGGGAGTGGCATAAACCAATAATGCAAAGAGCAAAAGAACTAGGTATGATTTGTTTTAGCTCTCCATTTGACGAGTCAGCAGTTGATTTTTTGGAAGAATTAAATGTCCCTGCTTATAAAATCGCTTCATTTGAAAATAACTATTTACAATTAATAAGTAAGGTAGCATCTACTGGTAAGACCGTAATTATATCGACTGGCATGGCAACTATTTCTGAAATAAATGATGCTGTTACAGTAGCTAGAGACTCTGGTTGTAAAGACTTAATTTTGCTAAAATGCACTAGCACATACCCGGCCACACCAGAAAATAGCAATGTCTTAACTATACCACATATGCGCGAATTATTTGGCTGTGAGGTTGGAATATCTGACCATACTATGGGTGTAGGTGCTTCAATAGCTGCAGTATCACATGGCGCAACAGTGATAGAAAAACACTTTACTTTATCTAGATCTGATGGCGGTGTAGATAGTGTATTTTCATTGGAGCCCCATGAATTAGAATTATTAGTTGTAGAGACTGATAGGGCTTGGAGGTCACTAGGGAGGGTAGTTTACGGTAGTACAAATAGTGAAGAAAAATCTAAATTTTTTAGGCGTTCTTTGTACATTTCTAGTGATGTTGTCTCAGGAGATATTCTTACAGAAAATAACTTAAGAATTGTGCGTCCAGGTATGGGGTTAGAACCTAAATATTATGACATGTGTATAGGACGTAAGGTAAATAGAGACCTAAAAAAAGGCACTGCATTGAGTTGGGAATTTTTTGCTTAAAAAATCTATTGATAATAATGTCATTTTACAATAAAGATAATGATTTAATTTTATAAGAAAAGTTGGTAAATATGAAAATGTTAATTACAGGTGGTGCAGGGTTTATAGGCAGTCACCTTGCTGATCTACTAATAGATTCAGGGTATAAGGTAGTTGTTATTGATAACTTATTAAATGGCAGAATCAATAATATAAGTCATTTATTGGATAATAAAAATTTTAATTTCTATGAGTTAGATATAATAAATTTAGAGGATATAAAGCCAATTTTTAAAGACATTGATTGTGTATTTCACTTGGCGGGTATGGCGGATATTGTGCCTTCTATAGAGAACCCTAAAGAATATTATGATTGTAATGTAACGGGGACATTTAATGTTTTAGAGGCTTCCCGTTTGGCACAGGTAAAGAAAATAGTTTATGCTGCATCATCATCAAGCTATGGCATACCAGATAATTATCCAACAAAAGAAACTTCTGAGATTAGACCACAATACCCATATGCACTTACAAAGTATATGGGTGAAGAGTTAGTAATGCACTGGTCAAAAACTTATAATATTCCAGCTATCTCGTTACGTTTATTTAATGTATATGGACCAAGATCTAGGACAAGCGGTGCTTATGGTGCAGTGTTTGGAGTTTTTCTTTCGCAGAAAATTCATAATAAACCATATACTGTAGTTGGTGATGGTACACAGACAAGGGACTTTACTTATGTTACTGATGTGGCAATTGCATTTCTAAAGGCTGCAGAATCATCAGCTACTTGTATTGCATTAAATATTGGGAGTGGTAATCACTATAGTGTTAATCAATTGGTTGGGTTACTTGGAGGGGATGTTGTTTATATTCCTAAGAGACCGGGTGAGCCAGATTGTACTTTTGCAGACACTACTAGAATACATAAAGTATTAAATTGGAAGGCAAAAGTAAGTTTTGTTGACGGCGTGGGAAATATGCTTAGATGTTTAGATGATTGGAAAGATGCTCCAGTGTGGGAGCCAGATACAATTAAAAATGCTACAGCAGTTTGGTTTAAATATCTAGGAGATAAATAATAAGATGAAATACTTATTTAAAGAGCGTTTTAAAGAGTTTCAAAAGACTTTATTAGAAAATACGGTTATAAAAAATCTAGAAAGCGTAGAATTTTCTATAGAAGAGGGTTTAATTGAAATATATAAAATTCTTATAAATATTAAACAAAATAATAGAAATTTATATATCATAGGAAATGGTGGTAGTGCTGCAATTGCAAGCCATTCAGTTACAGATTTTTTAAATGTTGCAAAGATTAGCGCGCATACTATAAATGATGCTGCAGTTTTGACATGTATGGCAAATGATTATGGTTATGAGGATGCATTTTCAAGAGTATTGAACACCACTATAAAGAAAGAGGATTTATTAATTGCTATAAGTAGCTCTGGCAACTCAAAAAATATTATAAACTCTGTTAAAACCGCAAAAAAACTTGGAGCAAAGGTTGTTACCCTAAGTGGCTTCAGTTCAAAAAATAATTTAAGAGTGTTGGGCGATGTTAATATATGGTCCAATAGTAAAGATTACGGTATGGTGGAAGTTGCACATCAGTTTATTTTGCATAATCTATCAGATAGGTTTATTGATAATAGTTAATAAAGTTGTTGATTAAATGAAAGCGCTGTTATTAGCTGCAGGATTAGGCACAAGACTTAAGCCACTGACTGATATTTGGCCAAAATGCTTAATGCCTATAAACGGTCGACCATTGTTAGAATATTGGTTGAGTATTCTAAAAAAGTCAAATATTAACGATGTTTTGGTTAATACGCATCATTTTTCAGATTATGTAGATGATTTTCTTAAGCAACCACATATTAAGGGTTGGGTTTATTCAGTTTATGAGAAAAATCTTCTTGGGACTGCAGGAACTATAAGAAATAATGCAGCCTTTTTTAAAAATGATACTATATTACTTGCTCATGCAGATAATTGGACATGCTGTAATTTTGCTGATTTTTATTACTATCATCATTATTGCAGGCCAAAAGGAACATGTATGACAATGATGACATTTACATGTCCAAACCCAACAGCATGCGGTATTGTAGAGTTAAACGAAGATGGAGTTGTTATTGGATTTCATGAGAAAGTAAAAAACCCTCCTGGTAAATTAGCAAATGCTGCAGTTTATTTGATTGAACCAGAAATTATTGAATGGATAGTTGACAACCATAATGTAAAAGATTTTAGTATAGGAGTACTCCCTGAATTTTTAGGTAAAATTGCAACATGGGAAAATAAGAATATTCATAGAGATATTGGAACAATTGAGATGTTGAGAGAAGCACAAAAGGACAATTGCGATAGTCCAATATGGAGTAAGAATAATTTATGGCAACAATTTTTTTTAAGTAATCCTATTCACAAGTTAGTTGATATATCGAATGAAATCTCATAACAAAATAACTTTGATCAATGAGATTGATGCATTAATAACAGATAATATCGTATTATGTTATGGGCACTTTAATCTTATTCATCCAGGCCACCTTCGCTATCTACAGCATGCTAAAACTTTATCAACAAAACTAGTAGTTGCTATAGTGTCAGATAAAGAGCTTGATAAAGATTTATTTGGACAACATTTTAGTGAGGCAGAAAGAGCTGAAAGTGTTGCAAATCTACAAATTGTTGACAATGTAGTAATACTTAGTGACTATACTTTAGAAGGATTAATTGGCATTATAAAACCGGAGGTATTAGTTTTAGGAAAAGAGTTTGAACAAGTACAATCTAAACAAATAGGCTTAGCTATAAAAGCAGTTTGCAGTCCAAGTAAAGTTGTATTTCATGCTGGTGAAACTCATTACTCTACTACTAATTTATTATTTAGAAATGTATTAGATACAGAGATTAGTAGTAAAAATCAACTAAATAAAATATGCAATAACTATAAAATTACATTGCATAATCTAAAAGACAGGTTAAGTTGTTTTTCTGATTCCACGCTTATTGTAATTGGAGATACTATAGTTGACAATTATGTGGCTTGTGATGCTCTGGGCATGAGTGCTGAAGCACCAGTACTGGTGGTTAAAGAATTAGAAAATCGTGAATTTATTGGTGGAGCGGCAATCGTCGCTTCACATATAGCTGCTCTTGGTGCTGAGTGTTATTATATTAGTGTTACTGGAAAGGATCGTGAATCAGATATAGTGTCTAAGTCTCTGAAGAAACAAGGAATTATAGTAAATCTTGTAGTTGATAAAAGTAGACCTACAACATATAAAACACGTTATATGGTTGAAAATCAAAAATTATTTCGTGTCAGTCGTATAAAGGATCATAAAATATCAAAAAATATTGAACAAGAAATTATAGATAATTTGACTGTATTAGCTCCCAATATTGATGGAATTCTAGTTAGTGATTTTGTGTATGGTGTTGTTACACAGAATATATTAGATACGATTGTTAAACTATCTAAGCAGTTTAATTTTAAGTTGTACGGTGATTTACAGTGCAGTAGTCAGGCAGGAAAAGTATCTAAATTTAGTGGTTTTGACTTAATTACTCCAACTGAAAAGGAATCAAGAATTGCTCTAGATGATAATGAAAGTGGTATTGAGTGGGTTGCAACTACATTATTAAAAGATACTAATTCAAAAAATATGTTGATGAAGCTTGGATCAGACGGTTTTATCGCATATAGTAGTAACCTTGCAGATAGGCAAGACTTTCCCGCATTATCAGTTAATCCTGTGGATGTAACTGGTGCGGGTGATTCGTTATTTGCTGCAATGTCAGTGTCTTTGTCCTCTGGTGCTAGTTTAATAGAGGCGTCGGTAATTGGCACATGTATGGCGTCTTTGGCTGTAAAAGAGGTTGGGAATACCGCTATTGCAAATAGTAAATTAAGTCAATACATGTCAGATATTTTAGAGTAGTTTTTAAAAGGATAAATTGTGAGCGATAAATTTTCGATAGATGGCCATAAGATGGCGTACCACCCTATAGAGGTTGCAAAATTATTGAGTGCCGAGGATGAGGTGTCAAAATTGATTGATATTTACCCGATATATGTGGAGGTATCTCCAGTAGGGGCATGCAATCATCGCTGTACTTTTTGTGCTGTCGATTATATTGGTTATGAAGCCACCAATAGAATTGAATTGGATGTGATGATGAGAGTATTAGAAGATATGGGTTCCAATGGTGTAAAAAGCATTATGTATGCTGGAGAGGGAGAGCCACTGATACATAAGAAAATTAATGAAATTGTTGCAAAGACTAAAGAGGTAGGCATTGACGTTTCATTTACAACTAATGCCGTTGCAATGGGCGATCGTTTTATTGAAGAATCTCTACAGCATACATCTTGGATTAAGGTGTCTTTAAATGGCGGCTCTGCCGAAACTTATGCGAAGGTGCACCAAACACGAGAAAAAGATTTTCAACGTGTTATAGATAATCTTAAGAAGGCAGTTGAATTTAGAAATAAAAATAAACTAGATTGCACGATAGGGGTCCAATCAGTATTACTTCCAGAGAATGCAGATGAAATGGTTAATTTTGGAAAGATTGTTCGAGATGAGATTGGAGCAGATTATCTTGTTATTAAGCCATTTTCTCAAGAAGAAAGCAGTATAAATAGGTTGTATGATAATATTGATTACAGATCAATGGTATTACGTGCCAATGAAAAAAAACTTAAAGAATTAGAGTCTGACGATTTTAAAGTTAGTTATAGATCAGAAACCATGAGTAATTATCATGAAGATCAATCTAATCGTTATACAACTTGCTATTCCACGCCTATTTATATGGCTTATTTAATGGCCGAAGGCTCAGTTTATGGCTGTAAAGATCATTTACTAGATCCTAATTTTTGTTATGGAAATATTAATGAAAATACATTTAGTGAGATATGGAAGGGTGAGAATAGAAGAAAAGGTATTGAATACGTTTTAAATGAGCTTGATGTTAGTAAATGCCGTGTGAACTGTAGAATGGATAAGGTTAATCGATATCTTTTTGATTTGAAAAAGAATAAGATTAATCATATGAATTTTATTTAATTTGACATATCTTACATATGTTGGTTGGACTTGATTTTGACAATACCTTAGCACGTTATGATAGAGTGTTTGCTATTGAGGCTAAAAAAGAAGGGTTGGTGTCGAATGATTGGAAAGGGACAAAACAAGATCTAAAGAATGAGCTTCATTCTGCTCAGAATGGAGATAAAATCTGGAAAAAGATACAAGGCCAAGTCTACGGCCCTAGTATGCACAAGGCTGATTTATTTCCTGGCGTTGCTCGTTTTTTATTACGTTGCAAATTACAAGGCCATACAGTTTTTATTGTTAGTCATAAAACAAAATATGGGCATTTTGACCCTACTAAGACGCTACTACGCCGAGCTGCTTTAGATTGGATGCAGAGTAAAGGTTTTTTCGACGAGAATGAGTTTGCTATTCATAGAGAAAACGTTTTTTTTGCAACTACACGACGAGAAAAGGCTGGAAAAATAAAGAGCCTTAATCTTGATGTCTTTATAGATGATCTAGAAGAAGTATTTTCAGAGGATGATTTTCCTGATATTAGGAAAATACTTTTCAGCAATATCTCTAAAGATACACATCATGATGTGGTCTGTAATAACTGGTCCAATATTGAAAATAGCATTCTTGGAGAAATTACTAATAAAGAAATAACATATCTTGTTAATTCTATTTATAAACGGCCTATCAATAGCGTTGAA
>Ga0209776_1001703_pt1 | contig 10769 bp, 11 predicted proteins | sample SaaInlLV_10m_DNA_3_FD_184670 | JGI IMG/M metagenome (GOLD analysis project Ga0209776, IMG submission 184670) | Marine microbial communities from expanding oxygen minimum zones in the Saanich Inlet - Saanich Inlet SI073_LV_165m_DNA (SPAdes) (version 2) | ecosystem: Environmental > Aquatic >...
CAAAAGACTTGTAATAAAAGTTTTATACTGCCATTATGGCTGGTTAAGTTAATTTTGCCTCGTGGACATTACATTAATCTATCTAGAAAGAGTAGCGAAATTAACTTTAATGATAAAAAACACGATCTTAAAGATAATGTCAAATGCTCTTTTATTAGTCAAGATTTTATTGACTCGATTGAAGGAAAGTCATTTTTTAGTAAAGGCGAGTCGTCAGATAAAACATTTGGTTGGTTTATTGACCAGGTAAGCTCCCTCTATTGTTCAGAACTTTATAGATTAAAATAATTTACGGCGTGGGTTGATATACGTATGAGAATTGTATTTATAATTTTTCCACAATTACTGTTTTACCACTTAAGAAAAAAAATATTTTAAAGGAGATGTATATGGGGATTAGATCAATAATTGCAAAGAGTTTGACAAATTCTTTACCAATCAAAGTCAATAGAGTAATAGGTAGTTTATACGGATATGTAAAAAGGGCGTCTAAATCTTACTCGTTATATGGAGAGGATTTAGTGATTGGTCATTATTTCCATAATATTGGCGTAACAAAAGGTGTCTATGTTGATGTTGGAGCGTTTCATCCGAAGTGGATATCAAATACCTATCTACTTTCAAAAGAGAATTGGAAGGGGGTTGTTGTAGATTTGGAAGAAGAAAAAATGAAATTATTTCGTTATTTTCGACCAAATTGTAAAACGATATGTGCTGCTGTGGCTCCATTTGAGAATCAAGATGATATTGAGTACTATTCTTTCAATAGATTATTGTCAGAATGGGACACTATATCAAAAGATGAAGCGGAGATGCGTAGAAAAAAATCAAAAGTTAATTATAAAAAAATCCCTATTCCAACTATAACTATTAATGAGGTTATGTCTTGTGCTGAAGAATATGCAGGCCAACCAGTTAACTATTTGAACATTGATATTGAGGGAATGGATGAAGATATTCTTAGAAGTCTAGACTTTGATCGTTATAGTGTGCAATGCATTCAATTTGAGAATAATATATTCTGTAAAGGCTCAAAAGATGTACAAAAGATATTACTAAAAAATGGATATCTACATTATGCAACAATGGGTGGTACACATACTTATGTTTTAGCTGACACACTTAACCTGGATGTGTCTGATATGGAAATTGTAAATGTATGAGAATAATTTTAATGACTGCTTATGATATTAATCCTTACAAAGGATCTGAATCGGGAACGGGATGGAATTTTGCATTACAAATTTCAAGGTTTAATAGGGTAATAGTCGTAACACGAGAAAATAATCGTAATAATATTGACCTATACATTAATGAATTTAGTGTAAATACGGATAATTTAGAGTTTGTGTATTATGATCTTCCTTATTATTTACGCTTTTGGAAAAGAGGGTCGCGAGGATCTTTTTTATACTACAATCTTTGGCAAATATTTTTACCAGTTTTTATTTTAAAAAATAAAATAAAATTTGATATTAGCCATCATATTAATTTTCACGCAGATCACGTTCCAAGTTTTTTATGGATCCTTGGGAAGCCATTATTCTGGGGCCCTATTAATCATAATGAACCCGTCCCAAAGGAGTATTTACACAGTAATAATGAGATATTTAAGGATCGAGCTAAATTTTTTGTCAAGTGGATAAGGTGGAATTTAGATCCTTTGCTATACCTGTGTAAGAAAAAAGCTATAGTCATTATTGGATCTAATAAAACAGTGATGTATAGACTTAATGTGAAATCAGAAAAGTTTCGTGTCGTATCTACTATTTCCGCACAATTTCCACGACGCAGACCTGTAAAACCAATGAAAAAGTTTTCAGTAATCTCTGTGGGAAGGCATGTTTCTATTAAGTCCTTTGATGTCTCGATACGTGCTTTTGACTATTTTTATTCAAGTTTGAGTGATATTCAAAAATCTAATGTGGAGTTTCTTTTAGTTGGAAAGGGTCCGCTATTTCAATCATTGTCATTATTAGCTAACTCGTTGGAATCCAAGCAAGCTATCAAATTTATTCCGTGGTTGGAAAAAGAAGAACTTGATAAGATATACCTATCCGCATCGGTAATGTTAGCGCCTTCGCATGAAGGTGGTGGTGCCGTAGTGGCGGAAAGTTTATCATTTGGCATTCCAGTTGTGTGTTTTGAAAATAGCGGGGCAGGAAGTATTGTTGATAATTTAAGTGGGTTGAAGTTTGAGTGTGGCTCCTATGAAAAGAGTTATAAGCAAATGGGAAAGGGTCTATACACCCTTTTCAAAGATCGTGAATATTTAAGTAAGTTGAGTGATGGTGCAATCAAAAATTCTGAGTCTAATCTCAGTTGGGATTGCAAGGGTGATCAAATACTTAATATTTATAATGAATTTTTAAATTAACGAAAGGAGTTTCATGTTTGATAATGCAGTAATTTTAGTAACTGGCGGTACAGGCTCTTGGGGCAACGAGTTAATAACTCAGCTCCTAGGCAATCACTCACCAAAAGAGATAAGAGTTTATTCTAGAGGAGAGCATATGCAAGTTGAAATGCGAGCCAAATTTAATAACAATAAAAACTTAAAATTTATCATTGGCGATGTTCGTGATAAAAATATTCTTGGATTAGCTATGACTGGTGTTGATTATGTTTTTCACCTTGCCGCGCTTAAGCACGTTCCAGTCTGCGAAGAAAATACATGGGAAACCGTTCTTACCAATATTTACGGAACTCAGAACGTTATAGAATGTGCAATTTCAAATAATGTAAAAAAAGTTATTGATATTTCGACAGATAAGGCGGTCGACCCTTTTAATCATTATGGTGTATCTAAAGCATGTGCTGAAAAAATGATTGTAAATGCATCATTTAATTACCAAACAGATACAAAGTTTGTATGCATACGCGGGGGTAATGTTCTTGGCACTAATGGAAGTGTCATTCCATTATTTAAGTCTCAGATTCTGTCTAATAATTATGTAACAATAACAGACCCAAACATGACACGATATTTGATGAGCAAAAAAGAAGCTATTGGGCTTGTGTTTGAAGCAGTTGAAAAGTCAATTGGAGGAGAGATTTTTGTTATGCGTATGCCAGCCACATCCGTAAAAAATATGGCGGATGCGCTGGTTATCTTATTTGGTAATGATAAAACTAATTTAAAGGTGATTGGAGCCAGACCTGGAGAAAAAATAGATGAAGTGTTAGTGTCAAAAAATGAATCTCCATTTACAAAAATTTTGGATGAAAAATATTTTGTAATTCTTCCACAGCAAGACAATCCAGAGCTGTTGGACAGATACGACGACTACCCAAATATTGATACAGAAAATTTTGACTCTAGAAATACACGCCAACTATCTGTCAATGATCTAGTTTTGGAATTGGAGAAAGAAAAGTGGCTAATGGGCAGTTAGTTGGTCTTACGGGTGGCAGAGGTTTTATTGGTAGTACCTTAAAAAAATATCTGTCAGAGAAGGGGGTTTCTGTTGTAGATTATGATTGTGAATTGTCTAATTTTAGTGATGTTGAAAGTATGATATTAAAATTAGGCGTGCCAGATATTATGATTCATTTGGCTGGGCGATTTTCTGATGATGAGTATGAGCTCTTAAGAGATAATTTGTTCGCAACACGAAATTTATTAGAGGTGCTGAGTCAGTATGATGGTGTTAGGTTTGTTTTTGGCTCAACTGGGGCAGTTTATGGTAATTCTGGCCAAAGTCCCATAATAGAGTCACATGCGTGTCGCCCTAATACTAGCTATGGCAGGGTTAAATTTTGGTGTGAAAAAGTTATTAATCATTACGAGAAAAGTACAACATTGTCGGCAACTATATTAAGGTTTCCATCTGTATATGGTCCGGGAAATTCTAAAGGGGTTATTTATCATTGGCTTCACTCTTCACAAAACAACCATAAAATTATAATTAATGGCGACGGGCTTCAATCTCGGAGTTTTGTTCATGTGGCTGATATTTGTTCTGCAATATTTAAAATTATAACTTTAGATATTGTAGGAACGTTTAATATATCTGAAGAGAAGCACTATGATCTTGAAGCTCTTTCTTCAATATTTATTAAAAATTTTAATTGCGAGCTAATTTATAAGGATGCCGATAACGACCTTGAAAGCATGGTTTTAGATTCATCTTTATTTATTGAAAAATCAAGCTGGTTTCCGAGTTATGACGTGGGATTATATGTGAAAAATTTCCATAAAAATACAAGTGCTAAATTCTAATTAACAATGATGGTAAAGCGATTACTCAGGATTTAGTGGGGTGTTGTTAGGCTATCCGTGTCAAAGAGTATAGCGCATTATTATTGACAATGAAAAATACATTTAATAAGGTGATATATAGAGTGTATGAAGAGGTAATGAGTCTATATATTGAAAAGTTTGAAATTTTAAGGAGTAATTGTAATGAGCATGATGAAAAGATTTTATGATCTTGAGAAAAGAAGAATAGGTTGTAGTATTAAGAGTTATATTTGGACGTGGTTTGGGATGATAGGTAATATTTTTTTTAGTAGGCGTGCGCCTGAAGTTTCAATTCAGAATTCTAAACATTTGTTAAATCTTGGGTGTGGCACTCGCCATCTTGATGGATGGGTTAATGCAGATTTTTATAGGTTGCATAATTTAATATGGAATCGTAAGGAGCTTCCTGATTGGATGCTAGACCTAACCAGGCCACTTAAATGCAATAATAATCATTGGGACGGTGTATTGCTTGAGCATACTAATGAGCACTTATCATATACACATAACTTATCGTTATTCAAAGAAGTTTTTAGAACCCTTAAGCCAGGGGGGGTATTGCGTGTGATCGTTCCAGATTTAGATAGATATTTACAATGGAATGAGATTCGTGATCAAGAGCCGAAGATGAATCGTTATTATTCATTGGCAGAGGCGGTTTCGAATTTAACTCAAAATCATCTACATATAGCGGTATGGAATTTTGATTTACTTGCTGAAGTTTTAAAGGAGGCTGGCTTCTCTGATGTAAATAGGTCGGAATACGGCAATACTTACTTACCCGAGATGAATGTTGATATGGAAAGCCATAAATGGGAATCTTTATATGTTGAAGCGCGCAAATAAATGAAACAGGACGATAGTCAAATAATTGATTATTTGATTCGTGGCAATGAACAAAGTAATCTTAATAAGCCATTGAGCTATTCATATATAGCGAACCCTGACCAAACAATAAGATGGATATATCCGTCTAAACTAAAGGTGCCTACTTTTTTGAATTTCTATAATTCTTCCTCGCTTCGTGCAAAGATATTTACTGTTACTATTAAGATATTATTTGCACTTAAACTTTCCAATTTAATTAAGTCGAATAAAGTCTACCTACCGATACATGAAGGTAGTTTATTGCAGAGAATTCTAGACAAATATCCAGATTATAATCACTCTATATTTACTGGCACTGTAGGTAAAAATAGAAAGATTATTGTGGAATTGAACAATGGCTATAAATCATTAGTGTTTGCTAAAGTGGCAATATCAAATACATCGAAAGATCTAATTCAAAATGAGTTCCATGTTTTGAGTAAGCTAAAGCATGAGAATCTTACATCAATATATGTACCAGAAGTTCTTGCTTATAATGAAAAAGATCTTTTGGAGATTAGTAACATTAAACCCAAAAGATATAATCAGCCTTCAAAATTGATAGATGTACAAATAGCTGCATTGACACAAGTTAACGGCATTAATCATAAGCATATAAAATGGAAAAATATGCGAGAAAAACATGAAATTGAAGACTTGATTGGCAATCTAAAGGTAAAAGTAATAGTTGACAATGGGTTAGATAGACAGAGAATTGATTCTTATTTAGAAAAAATTTCATTATTACACAAAATAATTAATAATGAAACAAGCCTTTCTTGTGGATTAGCTCACGGTGATTTCACACCATGGAATATGTATGTTAATCATGAAAAATTGTACATATATGATTGGGAGCTTAGTAAGGAAAATATGCCAGTACTATTTGATTTATTTCATTATATTTTCCAATCAGAAGTCATGATAAAGCGATCTGATTATGCTTATGTGAAGAATGAGATTGGGCGTGTATTAGGTTTAATATCGACAAAACAATTGATAAGAAAATTTGATGTTGATATCAACATCAATTTTATTTTTTATTTAATATATATCAGTTCTTATTATATCGATATATATTCTGAACAGAAGGAGCTGCACACGCAGGCTTTTTGGTTATTTAAAGTCTGGAATGATGCAGTATCAGATGCCCTAGACTCACCTAATGGTATATTTTGAAATGATTATGAAACAGAAAATATTTACATTTAGCGGTGTTGATGGTGCTGGAAAGACAACTATACTAAACGAAATTAGAAGAATTCTTGAGGATGATTTCAATTTGAAAGTGGTTGAGCTCAGACAGCGGCCTTCAATCTTGCCCATACTAAGCTCCATCAAGTATGGAAAAAAAATAGCTGAGAAAAAAACTATGGAAGTTCTGCCGAGATCAGGAAAGAATTCCTCTAAACTATCATCGTATATACGTTTTTTTTATTATTTATCCGACTATATTTTTGGGCAATGGATATTTTATTTCAGTGATGCATCTAAAGGAGATATAGTGCTGTATGATCGCTATTATTTCGACTATATAGCAGATCCTAAGAGGGCTAATATTATTATCAACAAGACAGTTGCTAAATTTTTTTATAAATTCATCATTAAGCCAGATGTAAATATATTTCTATACGCCTCTCCAGAAGTTATCTTGAGAAGAAAGCAGGAGTTAGATTTTGATTCTATCGTTGATTTGACATCCAACTACAAAGATCTATTCTGTGAAATGGAAAAAAATAAAAATGGTAAATATATTTGTATAGAAAACATCAATAAAGAAGCGACGATTAGGAAGATTATAGACATACTAGAGGAGAGAGGTATCTAGTATGATTAGAACTGCAATTGAAAATTATATTATAAAGACCAGAAATAGTAATTTCAGGTTTGATAAGTCGATACCTACTTCTGTGATTATGACGTTGCTTGTGAATAAATTTCTCTCATTTGTTCGGGGACTGAGATTCCTAGTTATAAATAAGCGGATCAATAAAATTTTCTTAGGAAGATCTGTTAAAGTTTTTATTAAAAATAATATATATATTGGCACTAATGTAACAATTGGTGACAGTGTCAGCTTAAGCGCACTTGGCAAAGGAAAGTTATCTATTTCTGATAATGTTAATATAGGCGCATTTTCACAATTAATCATATCTACATCGTTCAACAATATTGGCGAGTATATAAAAATAGAAAAAAATGTTGCTTTGGGTGAGTTTTCATATTTGGGTGGTGCAGGCGGCCTTGAAATTGGTAGTGACACAATTATTGGTCAATACTTTAGTGCGCATCCTGAAAATCATAATTATGAGGATAATAACTTATTGATTAGAGAGCAAGGCACAAATAGAAAAGGAATTAAAATAGGCTCTAATTGTTGGATAGGTGCAAAAGTTACTATTTTAGATGGGGTGGTGCTTGGCAATCACTGCGTTATTGCTGCTGGAGCAGTTGTGACACACTCTTTTACAGATAACGCCATGATAGGTGGCATTCCAGCCAAGATTATTCGAGACCTTAAGTAGGAGGCGTGCAAAAGGATCTATGAAAAAAATTATTTTTATCCATCTTCTGAACGACTACAGTGGCAGTCCAAAAGTTCTTTCTCAAGTTGTAAATATAGCAAAAAAAAATGGCTATGAATTTGAGCTCTACACAGGAAAAAGTGAGAATGGTTTTTTGTCTGGACTTGCATCAAAATATAATTACTATTTTTATAAACGCTTTGAAAATAAGTATTTGACACTTGTAATATTTATAATTTCTCAGTTAATTTTATTTTTCAAACTTCTCAAGTATCACAATGAGGACGTTATGATCTATGTAAATACAATGTTACCCTTTGGCGCAGGGTTGGCCGGTAAATTTATGAATAAGCCTGTCTGTTACCATATTCATGAAATATCCATAACACCTGCTATTTTTAAGCGATTTCTACACTATATCGTTCAAAAGACAGCTTCAAATGTTATTTTCGTCTCTAAATCTGTTGAAAAATCTGAGTCTTTTAAGGGTATTCCTCAACAGGTTATCTATAATGCACTGCCTAATATCTTTATGAATATCGCCGCTCAAAGCACGTATAAGCATCTTAGAGATAAGAAGTTTAATGTCCTTATGGCCTGCTCTCTTAAAACTTACAAGGGTGTTGATGAGTTTGTGACCATTGCCTCTTTGTGTCAGCATGTTGTAAACATTAGTTTTACTTTGATCTTAAACGCTGAACAGCAAGAAATAGATGGCTACTTTCACAAGAGAAAGCTACCTGAAAACCTTATATTGATCTCACGACAAGAAGATCTGATGCCATTTTATAAACACGCTTCTCTGGTGCTGAACCTCTCCCGGGTTGACCAGTGGGTAGAGACATTTGGTCTTACTATTATCGAAGCTATGGCCTTTGGTATTCCTGTCATCGCTCCCCCAGTCGGCGGACCTGCTGAGATCATTTATGATGGGGAACAAGGTTATCTCCTATCATCGTATGAAACAGGTCTCATCTCAAAGCGCATTATTGAACTCTATAACAATGAAGAAATATGTATAGCTTTATCGAAGGCGGCACGCCAACGTGCAAAATATTTTAGAGAGGCACTCTTTGAGCAGCGCATAATAGAGGCTGTATGTGAGTAAAAAATTCTTAAATGTAAAAAAGCTAATCTTGCTATTCGGATTTTTTCTTTACCTTCTCTCGTTAAAGGCAAGTTATTTACTTTTGTTGCAGCCCATTAATACACAGCCGCATACCTTTGCATCCGAATGTAAAGCTATTGTCGTGCTGGGTGGAAGGAATGACTATGATAGGGTTCTAAAAGGGCTTGAAATATCCCATCTCAACCGTAATATCTTGGTAGTCTTTAGCGGCGTCCATCCTAAGTATAAAGTCGTAGTGAAACATTTCGATAGCCCTAATGTAGAGTTTGAGGATCGATCAACAAGTACCTATACAAATGCAAAATATACACAAAAAATCTTGGAGAAAAAAGGTATAGACGGACTCTGCCTTATTAGTTCAGAAGCCCACCTATTTAGGGCGGAAAGAGTTTTTGAAAAGTTTGGACTTGAAGCAGATACTATTGTCTCCAATGAGGTTTCCAAGAAATTAAAATATTCCCACTTCCTGCCTGACTTAAAGTATTTTAATTTGAATATTACCCTGTTGTATGAATACCTTGCAATAGTTTATTACATGTACCAAAGGTGGATCTAAGATGAAACGTATAGCGATAATTGGAACCGTAGGGTTGCCGGCAAAATATGGAGGTTGGGAAACTCTCGTTGATAATTTAACCTATCAATTAAAAAATAAATTTGAGCTAACTGTTTTTTGTAGTAGTGTCAAATATGAAGATCAGCCACCAGAATACAATGGTGCAAAACTTAAGTATATAAAGCTCAATGCAAATGGAATTCAAAGCATTCCATATGATATTATCTCTATTTATAAATCTTTGAAGTTTGCTGATACAATTTTAATTTTAGGTGTATCTGGCTGTATCTTTCTACCATTTGTTAAGCTGTTTGGAAAAAGCAAGATTATTGTAAACATAGATGGTCTTGAGTGGAAAAGGGGTAAATGGGGAAAGTTTGCTAAGTGGTTTTTGAAGTTGTCAGAAAATATTGCTGTGAAATTTTCAGATTTAGTTATCACGGATAATAAGGCCATTCAACAATACGTGACTGATGAGTATGGAGTTGTTAGTGAGCTTATTGCTTATGGTGGAGATCATGCAAATAAAGAATGCATTAAAGATAATGATAAAATCCAATACGCATTCTTAAATGATAAGTATGCATTCAAAGTATGTAGAATTGAACCTGAAAATAACTTAGATATTATTTTAGAGGCATTTAGTTTTTGTAACTCTTTACCTATTGTAATAGTTGGTAATTGGTCTAATAGTGATTATGGTGTAGAGTTAAGGCGGAAGTATGAAAAATATCAGCATATATATATACTGGACCCCATCTACAATCAAAAAGACATAGATGCTCTTCGAAGTAATTGCTTTATATATATACACGGTCATAGTGCTGGAGGCACTAACCCTTCATTAGTTGAAGCGATGTTTTTAGGGTTGCCTATTATCTCATTTGATGTGATCTATAATCGAGAAACAACGCACAATCAATCAATGTACTTTGACAGCAAACAGCAATTAATTGACATATTGGAAGGTCTTGATAAAATTGACTTGAAAGCTGTCGCTCAAAGTATGAAGTGTATTGCCGATAAAGAATACACATGGCCTATTATTGCGGAAAAATATGCAAATGTATTTTAATTTGCAAGCTAGGTGATATGGTAAATATATCGAATGGTGAGATTATTGCTATTACAGGTGCTTCTGGATTTATTGGCACTAGATTGTTATCATTACTATCTGGTGATAATATACGATTACTAGTTCGTTCGGTTGATAGTGATTCATGTTATGAGCAGATTGAATGTGACTTAGAGAGTGGCAATATTCCTGATGATTTCTTTTTCGAAGTGTCTACAGTTTTTCATCTTGCAGGAATTGCTCATGATGTACGTGATACAAGCAAGATTAAACATCTGTATCAGAGAGTAAATACAGATGCTACAGTGCAATTAGCTAAACTTGCAGTCGAGTCTGGTGTCAAAAGGTTTGTGTTTGTTAGTAGTGTCAAATCA
>Ga0209776_1001704_pt1 | contig 10759 bp, 6 predicted proteins | sample SaaInlLV_10m_DNA_3_FD_184670 | JGI IMG/M metagenome (GOLD analysis project Ga0209776, IMG submission 184670) | Marine microbial communities from expanding oxygen minimum zones in the Saanich Inlet - Saanich Inlet SI073_LV_165m_DNA (SPAdes) (version 2) | ecosystem: Environmental > Aquatic > Marine...
TTTTTCCGTATCATTATAAATCATAACCCAATGTCCATTTTTTAATACAATTGCATCAATACTAGACCCTGGATTTAAAATGTTAGTATCAGTTGCAAAAGTCCAAGACTCACCTTGATCTGGAGACTCACTCACCAAAATTTTATATGGTGCACTACCATTGTCTCTCATATAAGCAACAATCGTCCCATCTTTTTTTTCTAACAGTGCAGGTTGAACGGGCCCAAACCCCACAATAGGTTTACTTGATTTCCAAGTATGCCCATTATCATCGCTTATCCCTAATAGTGAAATATTGTATCCATCAGAATAAAGAGGAAGTAGCACTCTACCAGTAGATAGTGTTATAGGATGAATGCGAGTCATCCAACCTTTTTGTCGTTTTTCTTTATCCATAGCGGCTTTCACTATAAGTTTCTCATAAGGCAATGCATACTCTGACCACCCTGGATCTGAATAATTAGTTTCAAATCCTTTTTTTATTTCGTTATAAAAAGATTCACCTGGCTTTAAGATAATAATATCTTGCCAATCCCAGTTTGGTGCACCAGGATTTAAATAGTTGGAAGAAATTTTATATCGTAGTACAGAATTTTCCCACCCATTTGCACGGACTGCAATCCAGAATAGCATCAATTCATCCTTTTCATTGATGAATAATACAGGATTACAATCTGGAAGGTCAGGCGTATCTGCCATGATAAATACAGGCTCCCAATCTGACGACCCCTTTTTTAAACGTGATCCTTGGATTATTACATCATTGGCTGTTCTTTCTCCAGACCCATAAAACCAACATGCAAGTAAATCACCATTAGGCGCTTCAATAATACTACTCCCATGAACATGTTGATTTTGAAAAGGGAAAATAGGTGTTTTAGTAATTCCCTTTGGAAGGATGAATTCAATAGAAAGTACTATAACAAAAAAAATAATTTTAATTTTATTCATTTATGAATCCGTGATAAAGGCCCATGTAATAAGGGAGAAGATATACCATCCCGGTGGATAATTCTGTCCCACTTCCACCTGTATTCATATTCCAAGGATCGTGATTCCAATGATTTATATGCCTTTCATCTATTGGGAATACTTTGCCATTTACGCGATATCCTTTTCGACTATTATTTTCCTGATCAAACGTTCGATTCCAGGAATGCAATTTTTGAATGTCTGTCCTGTGGCTATTGGTATGACTCCAGTTAAGCCTATCTAGGGGAAAACGAATTAGTGTTTCCATTGATTCATCTAACCATTCGGGATGGGGTTCTAAGTCATAAGTCCCCCAAGCATCTACAAAATCTTCACTGGCCGTTGCGGCTCTAAAGGCAAAATTAAAAAACGGATTAAGTTCAGGTGCTTCAAGCATCCAATTCATATACATAGAAAATGCATAGCGAGATTTTAATTCTGGGTCTGTTTCATAGTTTATTAAATGATAGTAAGACATAAATGCCATTTCATCATCGGAATGGTTTCCCGTACCCACACCGCGGTTGAATTTTTGGTCTGTCATATTTTGTGCATATCCATGATCTTCAATAAGCATATTAGATAATTCACGATATCGATCATCACCTGTAATATGATGGGTAATAGATAAATAGGATAACATACTTAAAGAGTTTAGCCCACGTTCAACAAACCAATTTTTATCATGATTCAATTCATAGGGATTGAAACGAGACCATCGAGTAGGTTTCCCGTCATGATCAACCAATTGAAAATCATGATCAATTAAATGGTCTGTTAATTTTTTTATATGAGCACGGACACGTTCCTTTTCATCTTCAGTTTCAGCTACCAAATCATAATATAATCCATATAAGAAATAATGACCGTCCAATTCATCTGAACTTGTATCTGTCTTATAATACCATTTACCCGTTTTATCCTTTGGCCATCTATTCTCATATACTTTCCAGAGAGTATCATTATTTTTTTGTTTCCGAATATCATTTTCTACTCGCCCAATATTTGGGTCATGTCCGCTGGTAGGGAGGATAGTTCGAGCTACAAATCCAGGCGGAGGAGAAATAGGTGCATCTTGAGTCACATCACCAAGAAATTTTAATGCATCGAATGCTTTTTTGGCACGAGCTTTCGCTTTTGGATCTTTGGTGGCGGCATAGGCAAAACATTCTGCGGCACCATACATGCCTGTCCAAAGACCATCATTATCACTATCGTGCTGAACCCAATCTGACTTATCTCCAGCTTTTGGAAGATTTACATCCAATACATATTCGTAAGGTGTTCTGCGATGGTATTTATCAATTTCATCTTCATAAAACTTAGCTTTTTCCGCCAAGGTCATTTTTTCTTTATAAATATGGCTCAATCCTTTAGATGTTGCAATCCAAACAGATCCATCTTTTGCCACGACAATATCATTTACATGATCATCTGGTAGCCACCGTTTCCCTTGACGATATTCCCATGTTTTGCCATCAAAGTGGATTGCCCCTTTTGTAGTTCCAAACCACACATCACCGTTTTGTCCCGCGGCCATTTTGGTGAAATCATTATAAGGGAGTCCATCTTTACCTTCGTAAAGTATCCATTCTTTTTTATCCAACACACCCACACCTTGTGGACTCGCAAACCAAAGTCTATTTTTCGAATCCATCGCCACTGAACGGCAGTCAGCTAAAGCCCAGCTTCGTGTGTCATCATGTGGTTGAATTGTATTCCAACCTGTTCTTGTTTTTTTATACAAGCCCTGAGCAGTGGCTACAAACACATTTTTTTCAGATTGAACCGTAATTTGTCGAATGTTTCCGCTTGGAGTTTTCATGGATTTTAGAGCGAGATGTTTATCATTTTTCTTTATTTTTCCAACGAATAAATCTGTTTTACCACCAAGGTATAATTGATTAGAAAAAACTAAATCTGTCTCTAATACGTTTAGATGTATATTCTTTGGAAGCGAGATTGCTTGGGAAACAACTTTATTTTTTATGAAGTAGGCCATTCCATTTGTTAAAATATTGTCGTTTAGTTCTCCAGTAATAGCTACGATTTTTGTTCCTTTTGCAGATAGAAGTACTACGGGTTGGTTATTTAGGGAAAGTTTGTTCCAATCTTTTTCTGATTCCAATTGGATAAATAACCCGGAATCTGTCCCTACGTAAATATCTTTCGTTTTTGTTGTGGCCACTGAATATACATTTTTACCTTCAAGAAAAAATGCACGTTTCTCCTGTTCAAAAAATGGAATATTTACGGACTCTTGCCCGAATAAAAATCCGATTATATAAATAAGGGTGAAAATCTTTTTTGTATTCATTTTTTTTCGATTTATAAGTTGATGTTGATTAAATCTATTCAATATTTCAACCTAATGCTATATTAGGAAGAATCTATAATTATATTTGGGTTGACTGACTGAATCTATTTACTTTTCTTCCTATAATGATAGGAGAAAATAATAAAGGGATTGTGATGACAACAAAAAATGCACATTTGATAAGCAGTGTTTTATTACTTTTTGTTTTAATGGGCAGATTGTATGCTCAAAATATTTCGGGGAAAGTAAACGATGAAAATAATTTACCTCTATTTGGCGCCAATATAATTGTTGAAGGTACTGGCGTAGGGGCGGCCACAAATGAGAACGGTGAATTCTCTTTTACTGTTAATGCAGCAGACAATTTTACTTTGGTAATTAGTTATATCGGTTATCATACCCAACGTGAATCATTCTATCCCAATGATAAAATAACAGGGTTGTTATTTAATTTGAAACAGAAAAATCTATTTGGGAACGAAATTACTGTTTTGGCCAGGAAACGAGAGGAGTCCATTAAGGATGTACCTATTTCTATGGTTGCAGTGCGTGGAGAAACAATTGAAGAAATGGGCGCAACGTCTATCGAAGATTTAACGGCAATGGTCCCAAATGTTTATGCGACGGAAAGGCAGTCTAATACAGAATTTAATATTCGGGGTATTTCTGGTGGATCAAGAAATCCCGGTATGTCCACAGCTGAAGGCATTTATATAGACGGTGTTATTATGGGAGATCCAAACTTTATAGTAGCTGATGTCATCGAAATGGAAAGAGTGGAATTTTTACGAGGTCCCCAAGGCACCCTATTCGGACGAAATACAGTTTCTGGTGCAATTAATCTGATTACCGTAAAGCCTACCCCAATCAATCGGGCCTCTATTTTTATTGAAACAGGACAAATGGGCTATCAAAAGTTAAAAGGGTCTGCAAACTATAAGATATCTGATAAAATATATAGTAGAGTTTCAGGGTATTCATTCAATTATGATGGCTATTTAAAAAATGCTTTTAATAACAAAACAGAAAAATATAAGAATAATTTAGGGGGGCGAGTTGCCATTCGGGCTTTACCAACGCCAAAATTGACCATTGATTTTAATATGGATTTTTTCAATGAAGATTTAACTAAAATCGGTGGACATATATCAGACTATCGTATTTCGAGTAGTAGCACAAACTTTGATAATAAGCGTTTGGATTCATTGTATTATAATCTGAAGTCAATCGATATCACTGATGATGGGAAATATTCATATAATCATGATACCACAAGTATATCAAATAAGGAAATTTATAGCGCCACGCTAAACACCAATTATAGATTAAATGAGAACCTTCAATTAATCTCAGTTTTTTCAATACGGAATGCAAAGGTGAATTGGTTTAATGATGAAGATGGAACTGCATTGGATATACTCACAGGTGATTGGCTAAATACAGGAAAACAGTATACGGGTGAATTTCGTCTCATGTCTAACCAAAACGACAAGATTTCTTGGATAGGGGGAGTATATTATTATAATCTATATAATTTTCTTTCTGGTCCCGTATATCCAAAGCCATTATTCTTTTATTATGCCGCAGGTATCCCCATGTTTATTGCTAAAAACTATACAGATTTAGTCGTTAAACCAGAGGGAAGCGGCAACACAACATCCATGGGTGTTTACGGATCAATAGATTTTCAACTCCTTCAAAAATTATTCTTAACTGTTGGTATTCGATATTCAAATGATAAAATGGATTTCAAATATAAGCAAAAGGGCATTCAAACATTTGGTTATATAAATGTACCATCAGAACTAGATAGTGATGGAAACCCGATTGGGTATTTTGACAGTACAAAAACATGGCATGCAACCACCCCATCAATGAATATAAAATATGCCATATCCGATGGTTTAAATATCTATGGTACCCTATCAAAAGGATATAAAAGTGGTGGATTTAATATGGATTATGTGTCGAGTATGAAAGCATTATCTGAACCATTTAAACCTGAATATATTACCAATTATGAATTGGGATTTAAATATGGAAATTATTCGAATACACTCTATTTGAATGCGGCATTATTTAAAATGGAATATAAAAATATGCAAGTAAGTCAGTTTCAAGATTTATTTGAAGGATACTTAATCAGCAATGCAGCATCCGCCACTATAACTGGGTTAGAGTTAGAAGTTTCAGCTCGATTATTTGATAATGCCCTAACATTGGTGGGTGGCTATGGTATTGTTGAAGCGGTTTATAATGATTTTCACGATGGTTATTTTAATGGGTATTGGAATGAGGGTGAATCGTATACGGATTCTAATGGAAATGGTAACTATGATACTGGAGAAGATTTCACCGATTTAGATAACGACTTTTCAGGAAACCATATCAGTACCTACCCAAAACAGTCTTGGAGTTTGATGGCAGATTTTCGACTACCAATCAATAGTAAAAAAATGTTTGTCTCCCAACTGCGTAGCGATTATATCGGTGAAAAATTGTCACAACTCACGACGGATAAGGATGCGAATTTATTGAGGGATGATGCCCGAACTCTGGTGAATGGACATTTTGGAATTGAACAGGAATCCTGGGGATTATATGTTTGGGGTGAAAACCTTCTGAATAAGGAGTATATTATCTCTCAAGGAACGAATGGATATCTTGGATTTGTAGAACAATTATGGGGACAACCCAGATTGTTGGGAATTCGATTCTCGTATAAAATGTAATACAGCTTACTTTCTCAGAAAAAAATAGAAAAGGATCATTATGGCACTGGGTGGCATTGATTATTTTATCATCATAGTTTACTTGATTGGTACAGTCTTATTCGGTATGTACATTGGACGAAAAATGAAATCCGGAGACGACTATTTTCTCGCGGGTAGATCTTTACCATGGTGGGCCATTGGTATGTCATTGGTTGTAACAGATATTGGAGCTGTGGATATGGTCGGAATTGCTGGAGCGGCTTATTTATATGGAATCGTTTTAGGCAATTATGATTGGCTGGGCAGTGTGCCTGTTATGATTGTGGGTGCCTTTTTGTTCATACCCATGTTTTGGAAATCAAAAGTGAGTACAATCCCAGAATGGCTAGGCGCCAGGTATAATCAAAGTGTACGTACTATTTCTGCGGTGATTTGGGGAATTGTAACAGCATTTGGCTTGGGTGTAACTCTTTATGCAACAGCATTGATGTTTAATCTTCTACTTGACTTGAATCCAAAAGTAGTGGTTGTAACTGAATCTCAACCTGTGAGAGAAAAAGTCGTTGATGCAACAGGGGCGGGAAAATCACATGATTTTATTTTTCTATCTGATTATAGCCAGATTCAACAAGTTATTGATGATAAAGATCCGAATTTAGTTTTAATCGATCAAGATTGGAGCGGTGCTTTATCAAGCGAAAGTGCCATTATTTCATTTGATGAAAATGAGATTACATCTGATTGGGGAGAAGCCATGATGCATAAGGCTCGACCACCGACATGGACACTCATGTATTCCATTATTATTATGAGTGTACTCATTGGGACTTATACTTTATTTGGCGGATTAAAAGCCGTGGTTTATACGGATGTGCTTCAATGTATTGTTATGTTGGGTGGATCATTATTTGTTCTCTTTTTTGGAATATATCGATTGGGTGGAATTAGCGAATTTGTATCCATAATTCAATCATTAGGGCCAAGAGCACAAGATCATTTTGAACTCATCTTATCTGTAGATACAGCAACGCCACATCCTTGGTCAGGCATCTTTTTAGGACTCGGATTGGTATTGGCAAATGCATACTGGTTTGGAAATCAAAATATGGTTCAGCGAACATTGGGTGCAAAATCAGAAGCAGATGCAAAAGCGTCTTATGTGTTTGGTTCCTTTCTTAAAATTTTGATTCCATTTGCTATGGTTATTCCAGGAATTATTGCGTTGGCGCATGATCCGAATATCACAGATGCGGACAAAGCAATGGCCATCTTAGTGAAAGATATACTTCCAACTGGAATATTGGGACTCTTCTTCGCAGCATTTTTAGCTGGACTTATGTCGTCTGTGGATTCTGCTTTGAATTCGGGTGCAACTATTTGGACAAAGGATGTATATCAAAAGTTTTTTAAACCAAATGCAACACCAGCAGACTTGCTCATTATTGGAAGATGGATCACTGGAGCGATGCTTGCGATTGCTATTTTCTTTGCCCAATTCGCTACACGATTTGAAAGTATATATGATTTGAGCCAAACCATATTGTCCTTATTCCAAGGACCAAGTTTGGCTATCATTGCTATTGGCATGCTATGGAAACGAGCGACAGGAAAAGCGGCATTAGTTTCTTTACTATCAGGCGTTGCTTTTGCTGGAATGCTCATGTGGGTCAATAACAATGCATCTGTTCCCTTATTCCAAGTTTCAGAGCCATTTCTGTATGTTGCATGGTGGTCCTTTGTATTATCAGTTGTTATTTTAATTGTGGTGAGTTTGAATACGCCACCAGAGCCGGAATCAAAATTGAAAGGTTTGGTATATCGTTATGAATAATGTCCTTTTAACTTCAACCGCTTTAGCAGATACGATAGCAAATCTTTTTCGAGGTGTGGGTGATATGATGCGTGACTGGATGTTAGCCATTCCAATGAGCGTTGCAAAAGGTGTCTTTATTGTATATTTTTTTATTCTGATTTATTGGATCATTAAGTTACCAGAAAATGAAGTTACTTTAGCTTTGGATAACGGTAAAGTAATACATTTGCGACCATTTGCTCTTTTTTCATTAGGTACAATTGTTGTGATTTATTTGGTTTTTTAAATGACTACAGACTCATTTATTTGCGGTGCCTTAGAAGGATTCTATGGGCGCCCATGGCGACAGGATCAGCGCCTACAATTATTCCAGTGGTTAAAGGACTGGGAAGGCATGAATACCTACATGTATGCTCCAAAGGATGATTTATATCATAGAAGCCATTGGCGAGAAATATACCCAGATAATATTCTCAATGAATTAAAGGAATTGATCCAGGCTTGCCATAAAAAGGAATTGAAATTTATTTATAGTATTGCACCTGGTTTAGATATCACATATTCCAGTGAAGACGAATGGAATCTTTTAATAGATAAGATTGAACAGATTCAACAAATTGGATGTATGCATTTTGCGATTCTATTTGACGATATTCCTTCAAAGTTATCTAAAAAGGATGAACTGGTTTATTCTTCATTTGCTGAAGCTCATGCAGTTATTACAAATCGTCTATTCGAGTATTTCTCAGATTCAAAACTATTATTTTGTCCAACCGTATATTGTGTGCAAATGGCTGATAATGACGTTCCTGGTAACCCATATTTAAATGAATTGGGCGAAAAACTTCATCCCGAAATTGGATTTTTCTGGACAGGTCCGGAAGTTGTTTCAAAAGACATATCTGTTGAATCTATCCAAGAACTGAGAAGTGTCATAAAGAGAAAGCCTATTTTGTGGGATAATCTTCATGCAAATGATTATGATATTCGACAAATATTTTTCGGTCCGTACCTGGGTAGACCCTTAGAACTGAAAAATGAATTGGGTGGAATTCTAAGTAATCCGAATTGTCAATTTTGGGCGAATTATAATCCATTGCAAACATTGAGCCAGTATCAAATAGCGGAAACTGATTGGGACCCGAGACAAGCCTATAAAGATTCATCCATTGAATGGATCCAATATTTTGGGAATGGAGACATATCCAATGAAGAAATTCAATTGTTAGGTGATTGTTTTTATGCACCGGGAAGAATGGGGGATATGGGTAGTCAGATTGTTGTAAGTATTCAATTTATTATGAATCATCCACCGGAAGAATGGGCTTCACATTTAGATACATTCAAATCATTCGAAGCAACATTGAATTCGTTATGTTCAAAAATGATGGCAACGACCAATCGAGATTTATTATATGATTTTTATTTACCCCTGTGGGAATTACGTGAAGAAACTGAATATGTTTCAAAATGGATTGAATGGAAACAATCTGGTAAGGGTGAATTTATTTCATCAGAATTAGTCCCAAGACGACAAGGGATTTTATACGATATTCAAAATATTGTTCATAATTTTTGATTTGAAAGGATAACTCTCTTCTCAAGCCTACTTTTCTCTGCACCAAACGACATTAAGTGACTTTCCACAGCAGCTTCCAATGAAGAACTAAATAAGGTAGAATCATTGGCTCGTACCGCTAACAGAAATTGCTTCATGAGTCCAAAATCTCCGCCACCATGGCCCATTTCATCTTCTTCAGATTTTTCCCATACAATTTCCTTAGACTGATTTCTAAAGTTGCTCAATGTAATGGTATTGAAATCTCCAATAATTTCACCCATCGTTCCCATAATTCGCGTGCGTCTTTCACCATCAGTAAAAGCTGACATAGTAAATGATGCTTTTATATAATTCTCGAATTCAATACTCACCACTTGATGATCGACTACATCATTATCGGATCGATATACACAACGGCCATATGGGCCTTCTTGTAATGCTTTCTCCCGTCCTTCTTTTGATAAATCACTGGATATAACAGAAACAGGCCATCCGGTTAAATCCATATTCATATATAATTTTAATGCAGAATAGGGACATTCATTTTCTACAGCACAATCTGAAATGCATCTATCTGTACTTCCTTCAGGTGCATTTTCTGTTGTGAAATGCCGTAGCGATCCAATGGAATAAATACTTTTATATGGCGAATTTGCAAACCAGCTCACTAAATCAATATCATGAATAGATTTGGCTATAATCATGGGAGAGGATTCATCTAAACGTCGCCAGTTCCCTCGAACATAGGAGTGAGCCATATGCCAATAATTTACAGGTTCTAAATGTTCAATATTAACCACATCACCAATCATTCCTGAATCGATCAATTCCTTAATTTTTAAATAATGAGACGTATATCTTAGAACGTGGCATAATCCAATAATTTTGTCATATCCCTTGGCTTTTTCATTAATAGTAACACATTCATTTTCAGTTGTTGCCAATGGTTTTTCAAGTAATATATGATATCCTTTTTTGATGGCAGCAAGAGCGGGCTCCACATGCATCTGATCTTGAGTTGTAATAATAGCAACGTCGGCTAATTTTGGTTGATCAAAAATAGATTCCCAAGAATCGTAACATTGTGAATTATTGAGATTATAAAGGTGAATGAACTTATCTCGTTTTTCTGGATTCGGGTCTGCAATACCCACAATTTTTAATTCATTTGGATAGGTTAAACTATAACTGGCATATGTCTGCCCCCGATTTCCTGCTCCGATGATTATTGCACTTTTTTGTTCCATAATTATGTCTTTAATTAGTGAATGGAATTTGTATACTTTTATCACAATTTTCTAAGAAAAGAATATCATTGAATACAAAATATTTTTTATACATATTTTTATTATCAAACATATTGTTTGGTGAAGATTTACCCA
>Ga0209776_1001728_pt1 | contig 10627 bp, 9 predicted proteins | sample SaaInlLV_10m_DNA_3_FD_184670 | JGI IMG/M metagenome (GOLD analysis project Ga0209776, IMG submission 184670) | Marine microbial communities from expanding oxygen minimum zones in the Saanich Inlet - Saanich Inlet SI073_LV_165m_DNA (SPAdes) (version 2) | ecosystem: Environmental > Aquatic > Marine...
TTTTCCTCCTCTCCAACAATGCCATAAGAAATTTTTCCCAAGGATTCAAAAGCTCTCTTAGTTTCAATAACAAGCAATTCCAACTCATTTGGTTCTAATGAAAACGTACTATCTACTCCTCCATCAGATCTATCAATAGTAAAATGTTTTTCAATAACAGTGGCACCATTTGCTACTGCTGCCACCGAAACACCGACACCCATAGTGTGGTCTGAAAGCCCAACCTCACAACCAAACATTTGTTTCATATGTGGAATAGTTGTCACATTACTATCTTCTGGTGTTGCTGGATATGTACTAGTACATTTTAATAAAATAAGATCCTTACATCCAGATTCTCTTGCAACTGTAACCGCCTCATCTAATTCTGCCAATGTTGCCATGCCAGTTGAGATAATTATAGGCTTGCCTGTGGATGCGGCCTTTCTTATCAGTGGCAAATGATTGTTTTCAAATGATGCAATCTTATATGCTGGAACATTCAAATCCTCCAAAAAATCAACTGCCGACTCATCAAAAGGTGAACTAAAACACAGCATTCCTAATTCATTTGCTCTTTCCATAATTGGTTTGTGCCATTCCCATGGAGTATGGGCTTTTTTATAAAGGTCATGCAAGCTACTGCCATTCCACAAGCTATCATTATCATTAATAAAAAAATCATTTGTATTGATATCAAGTGTAATTGTATCAGCAGTATAGGTTTGTAGCTTTAGTGCTTGCACTCCAGCTATATAAGCCGCATCTACAAGTTCTATCGCTCTTTTTAAAGACTGATTGTGATTACCAGACATCTCAGCAATAATAAATGGCTGTTGATTAACACCTATTTTTATATTTCCGATCTTCAATCCAATATTTTTCATTTTATTATTTTTTACTATTATGATAATGGAAAGCTATCACGTCTTCCTGATTTTATAACACTCATTGAATCACTGCCAACATTCATCAATAAATCCAAAGTTGAAGCATATGGTAGAAATGGTGAAAAACACTGCTTATACACTGGATGCAAAAAATTATGGAATTCTATCTCCATATCAGCTTCTGCAAACAACCCTCTATCTTTATTAAGGTATTCAAATGCCCCATGTGGAGATAAATAATGACTAGCCTCTACTTTTTTACAAAGATTTAATACATGTTGACTTTTATTACCAGTTGTATTTAGATCGCTAGCAAGTAATAATTTTTTATCTATTCCTAAATTCTCAAGAAACCAATAAATTATCTCAATATTGATATCTACCAACTTATTACTATTCATTGCTAAAGTCAATTTTTCACAAAAAGATTCGTAATATAAATTAAAAAAATTTGCATTCGAATAATTTTGCTTTATAGTTTTCAACATTTTTTTTAAAAAATGTGTTTCAGAAATTTTAGCTTCTGATATTAACTGCCCCATCATCCCAGAAGTTGCAACGGGCAAGGTTAAATATTGCAAACCATCGGGAGTACGTATCCTGTTTCTTTGCTGCCAAGATTGTTTAGAAAACGCAACATCATCTAAAATTATTACGGTATCTGCCTGATCAATTAAATCAAACCAACCTATCCATGGCATAAAGGTTGGTTGCATAATTGACGTTCGATTAATAATACTCAAAACTAAAATGTTCCATACAAAATAAAATCATGGTTATTAATTAACTCACCATTTTCAATATTTTCATATGTAGTATTCAGTATTACTATATTATTCAACTTACCAATATACTGACTAACCAAGTTTTTCATCTCATTTGGGTTATAAAATATATTCAAAAGACCATACTCGCCAGTTTCATGCCTATCTATAATAAAACCATTATGCTCCACATTATCACCCTTCCCAAAACGCCAATCATCCGGCGTCCTACCACTGATAAATAATACACATTTTGGGGTTATAAACTTCTTTAACTCACCTAGCACATCAATCATACTTTGTCTATTGATATAGTAAAGTACATTTGCACATAAAATAAAATCAAATTTACCTGACAACGAAGGGGGGAGGCCTTTGGATAGATCATATTGAATAATGTGATCATCATCCAAACATTCTAAATTATGGTTTGCATATTTAATTTGTTCATCACTATAATCCACTCCAAAAACATCCCAACCATAACTTTTAAATAAAGATAAATTATTTCCACTACCACAACCTAATTCCAATACTCTGCCAGGTTTTTTGTGTAGACCGAGTTTAAAAAATGTGCGAATTAAATAAATATCAGGATACTTCATCCCTTTAATGTTTTTTATATCCATGTTTAACCTTTTAGATATTTATTTATTAAATCAACCGTTTTACATGCATCATCTTCTGAAAACCTAAAGTCATTAAATAGATTTATCACTTTAAAATAAACCTTATTTGCATTTGATACGGTATCTTCTTTATATCCATAAATTAGACCTATATCTGCATAATGAGAACTTGCAAATAAATCTGAATTAAAAATTTTTTCTATAAGATATTTTTTATTATCTACAAAAATAGAGAATCTCCAGTTCCAAAACATTTCATTGGATTGAATATCATCATCTAGGCCGACACTATATATATTATTAATTAATTTCTTATGCTCATTAATTTTTAATAACTCATATTTAACACGTTCAGTATACTTATTAAAGTCATCATACAAACATACATCACTACCGAGCCAGTCGTTATCTATATACTCAAACTTCTCATTCTTTAAGATTGAATTACTTAAACTATTTGTAAGTTTTTTTAAATCATTATTATTAAATGGAATATTTTCCTTACAGAGTAAATATTCATCCCTTAAAAATCCAAATCCACCCCATCCAATGTCTACATATTTAGAATATCCAGTGCTGAATATAGCAAGATCAGATAAAGACTTATTAAAATCATAGTCAAAATCTGGAATTTTTAAACAACAATCATCAATCAAAAATATATTTTTATTTATGTTTTTGATCGTTTTAAATGTCTCTAATGGCTCGTACTCAGTTCCATAAGTTTTTACAAATAAAATACCTTTAATGTTTTTGTCTTCTATTACCCTTCTTATTAATAATGTTTCGTCAATACACAATGTCTCTAATGATATATCGACAAAATCGAATCTAACCCCTGCCTTTAAGAAAACTGCAGGAACTATTGGGCATACATTTAATGGTATTAAAAATACACTATTTTTTTTTAAAAAACCAGATTTTTTTAGAGAGAACAATACATTGTATAAAATTACTGAAGCTCTTGTCTCAAATAGGATCATTAAATACGTTTCAGTATGGTACCTGCCAATAAATTAGCGCCATTTTTACCAATAAATCTCGCTCCATTGTCACTCATTCTTTTTCTTTCTATTTTACTTTGCAAGTGAATAATTTCTTTATATACATTTTTTATAATTTCTTTATCGCAATACCATCCAGCATTTTTTAAAAATCCAGCTTTTTCCCAGCCATTTGTATCATGCATTGCATTTTCAACTAGAATTATAGCGATAGTAGGAATTCCAACTTTCGCCAACTCGTATAATGTTTGACCTCCACTTGCAATTGCAATATCACTTTCATTCATTATTTTTACCATTGTATGTGCACTTGCATCAAAAACAAAGCTTGTGTTTTCATCTGAAAAACTCTTGATATAGTTAATATTGTAACAACCGCCACCAATAACCACCTTCTTTCTTACTTTTGGGTAATAATCTACTAGCATATTTAGTATTCTTGGTGTCATATTTCTAATATCACTACCACCAAAAGTTATCATTATTTGACTTATAGTATCATTAATAATGAATTTGGTGTAATTACCATAAAATGCACTCCTTAGTGGCGTGTACTTACTACCCAATAAATAAGTAACCTTAGATTTTCTTTCACTTAATTTAAAGCTACTTTCTCTATTTATAGTCCAGTCCAAAATAAAACCACTATTAATTATATTCCTCTGCTCATCATCGTCAATATGTATAACAACAGTATCTAGTTTTGAAATATTTATGATTTTCTTATTAGAAACCTGTATGGAGTCTATCAAAACTAACAAACTATCTTTTACTAATAACTCTATTTTATTAAAACCGTCTATCCAGTTATAAATACTGTACTTAAAATCACTTAATAAACTCTTTACAGAGTTATCGCCATGCACTATAAAATTAATATTAACACCTTTACTTTGAAATGCATTAGCAATTGATATGCATCTAGTAATATGGCCAAAACCATTTTCCCTCCCCCCTTCTGTTAATATAATCATATCTTTCTTTGGAGGCATTGCAATCAATTATTAATTTAACCGTTTAAATCCACTATGACAAACAGGGCCATCAAGAAGAGAATCAACACTTTTTCCATCTTCACAATCTCTAACCAATGAAAAGCATTCATCTAAAGCTTCTATGTATGATTTAATAATTTTTTCACTGTGTGACACACTAGCAAACAGCAAAGGGGTTGATAAAAAACCTTTTTTAAGCATTTCTTGAGTAACTAATGTTTTATACTTTATATTATCATCACTAACAAATGAGTAGGATTGAACTGCTGGTAATCCAGAAATATTCATATCAAGGCTGTATTTATCACCTAGCCCCTTCCAAAGTCCTCCTATATTTTCTCCTATTTTAGTAATCTTATCCCAGGATTTTGTACGACTCATAACCTCAATAGTCTTTAATGCTGCAGCTGATCCAATTCGCTCTGTCCAAAATGTAGAGCTAATGAATGTCTGCTGTGCAGCTTGCATAAACTTATCCTTACCAATACATGCAGAAATAGCATAGCCGTTTCCAAGCGCTTTAGCAAATACTGCCAAATCTGGATCTACATTAAATTTTTTATGCAACCCCCCAAGAGTCTCTCTAAATCCGGAAGTGCACTCATCAAAAATCAAAACGATATTATTTTCTGTGGCTAGTTCTCGTACTTTTTGAAGGTAGCCATCTTTAGGACCTTCATTTCTTGACACCTCCATCTTAATTGCTGCAATTTCGCCATGATTGTCTTTAATTATTTTTTCTAATTGATCAACATCATTATAATCAAAAGGTAACGTTGTTCCGACTAAGCCTCTTGGAACTCCATTAGGCTGCAAACCAGGCAACAAATGACCATCAAGATTTTTATCACTATTTAAATTAGTAGATAAATACCAATCATGCCAGCCATGATAGCCACAAATTGCAATCTTATCCCTGCCTGTAGCTGCACGTGCAATACGAACAGCAATTGAATTTATTTCACCGCCAGATCTAGCAAATCGCACCATATCAGCCCATGGATGAATCTCAACTAACTTTTCGGCCAGATAAACTTCTTCTGGGCAGTTAAAAGTTGACATATTACCATCTTTAATAGCTCTTGATACTGCCTCATCCACCTCTGGATGGCCATACCCCAATGTATTAGTCCCTATGCCCATAATTGACATATCTATATACTCTTTGCCATCTAAATCCCAAACCTTGCACCCTTTTGATTTACTAAAATAAGCTGGCCATCCTTCAGGCAAAAACATTTCTGGCCTTTTAGATAGCAACATATTCCCACCAGGTATTATTTTTTTTGCCCGTTTCCAAAGTTTTTGCCCTGTACCCATACTTGCCCCCTCATTACGAATTAAGTGTTTATTAATAAAAAAAATATCTGGATTTGAATGTGTAAGACTCAATACCTCTTTCCAAGAAAAATCTAAACGTGGATAGAAGTGCTTAAAAATAGATTTAACAACTTTGTAATCTTCACACTCATCAACCGTCCAACGCTCATCTGAATAATCTACACTACTAGCTATATTTTTAATCTTAAAATTTCCAGAATTACGAATAAACGATGTAACATGCTCGCAGTCATATGATGTTTTCGCATCTCTCCATGCAGTTTTTAATGATAAGAATGAAAACACCTCAACATCCAACCCGTCAGGATATGTTGGTGGAATTGTATTGCATGCATAATCAGCATTACTTGATTTATATTTCCTAATAACATCATCTATAATTTCTGAATCAATAAGTGGGCAATCAGCTGTAATTCTTATCACTATATCAGGCTTATATTTTAATGAAGCTCGATAATAACGATCCAAAACATTATTTTCACTACCTTGAAATACGTCATAACCTTTTTTTTCAACATAATCTATCAAAGGCTTATTGCGCGGGTCTACTGATGTAGCCACTACAATTTTATCAATCTCTTTTGATTTAGCCAATCTAAAAAGTAGCGCGCCAATCATTGGAATGTCGTCACTAATAGGCAACATCACCTTTCCAGGTAAACGAGTTGATCCCATGCGTGCTTGAATTATTGCAACAATATACATGACATTAATTAAGATACTCTTTGAGAATTATTTTGGCTGCACGCCCACCTGCTCCACCTTTATATTCTGAAAAATAATTTTTAATCATTTCCTTGCGTGAAATCTTTTTTTCTTCCCATAAATTTATTATCGTATCAAGAGGTTGTGATAAGAAAGATCTTAATTTTTTATGGAAATTTCTATCGTCATCATCAAATACAAATACTCCTCTCGACACACTTATGTATGCATCATCTGTCAAAGGACTTTTATTCTTTTGATTAATAAAAATAACTGGCTTATTAGACATTACGACCCAGCCCAATGTACTAGTAGCACAAGCAGTTACAAGAATACTATGTTCAGAAATTAAATAGCGCATATCTATTTTTTCAGAAAAAAGCTCCATATTGTGAGTATTTTTTACGTCATTAAGTACAGGATCTACATCAGCATATCTACGATTATCTTCCGGATATGTCTTATAACGCACCATACATGGTAATTTACCAAACACTTCTATAATTAGACTTTGCTCATCTCTAGCTCTTCCATAATCTGTTTTTGATGATATGGAAAGACCCATATGATATAAATTAGTTGAAATATAAACTATTGATGGAGCTAACTTGTTTCTATCTTTAATACGATTCATTCTAATAAGACGCATAGGCATACCAATAACATAATGTTTAGCATTATTAAAGATTGTATTCTTCTCAATTTCTACAATTTTTGAGTTATAAGCAAACATAACATCAGATACACTATTATCAAGTCTTGTATGGTACATATTATGGTCTTTACTTATTTCTACTGTAACGCCATGTTGACTAGACATAAGAGTTATATTATTTTTTCTACAAACATAAGCTAATGCATGCCCCTTTATATTTCCCGGGGCATTTACTAACACGGACTGTTTTATTGTATTACTCTTTTTAACAACATTATTCCATCCGCCTGCCAATAATGAAAATTCCTCAATGCGATTTCTTATATAAGACTCGAATAATCCCACAACAACTTCTGTAGCAGACGGAACCACCCATTGCTCTATTTTTTCACGCATAATTGGCAAAATCATCTTATATATTTCATGGGAATTGCAATTCAGGTCTATCTTATCTTTGTCAGATAAAGAGCTGAGTTGAATTTTTATTATCTTAACTCCTCGTAGAGCTAAAGAGGACGCTATTTCTATATTCAATTCATTTTCATTTGGCATTAACACTTCTTTACTATATAGCCAACTGGGGAGTTTTTTTGTTATTTTTAATGTTAAACGGTAGATTATAGTCTCATACCCTGCAACTCTTAAACGCTTCCAATAAGAAACTCCTTTTGTAGTAAGAACTTTCCACTTATCATTGCGTAATATATATCTAACCACCGAGAATGATTGATTAGATGCTAGCAACTTATCCCATGGAGAATTCATTATTTTCCCCAAAGGTCCGGACTTACCATTCGTATCAATAAAAATTCTAGACTCTATAAAATCACTTTCTTCAAGGCAAGCTGCTTTGTAAACAATATCATGAAAATATAATATAGACTGAGAAATAGTAAGTGCCAATTCTCTTTCAACACCAGTAATATTCGATACTATTCTAAAAACCTCTTCAGTTAAACTTTGTATAGTGCTTTGGAATTCTTTTAATTCAGCAACAGTCTATCTATCTTCAACATTGACAATATTCTTATTCTTATTCCATAATATTGCCGGAGAGCTGGTCTTAATCAATGTCGTTCTTGAAAGTCCATTTTGGTAAGCCCATTCTAAAGCTTGCGAACTATCGCAGAATACAACACTATATTGAGATAAATCAATTGGGTCGGAATTACACTCTTTAAGCATATCTATACCTTCCAATTTGATGGGTTAATAAACATTGAATCATTAACTGATAAACTAGCAAATTTAGACGGGTTAACATATATTGATGTTGCATCAACAATTTCTTGTAAATGTCTCAATGTATTAACACCAACAATAACTTTATCAATCTCACTAATGCTATTTACAAATCCAAGAGCAAGTTGTAATGCGCTTATATTTCTATTATTTGCCTCATCATGAAATGATTTCAATTTTTTTTTAATAGGATCAAACCATAATGGAACACTATGTGTTTCCATTAAAAGTAACCCTTGAAGAAAAGCACTCCTTGCATGAATTTCTACACCATTTTGCTTTAATTTAACCAGACTCCCGTCATTAATAAGCCTCTGATCAAGAATATTAATAGGCAATTGTATTAAATCTATTGGATAATTATCTAATACGCTATTGATTTGTTCGCTATTGTAAATAGAAACCCCTATTTTTTCTACAATGCCGTTTTTTTTTAGCTGACTCATTGCATGGAAAATTTTCTCCCCTCCTGGCAGAAAAAGCTCATCACAATTATGCACAAGCAAGCCGTATAATCTCTCTTGATTAAATTGCTTACGTGCTAATATGAAGGAATTAAGCAATTTGTTGACATGGTTACTGTTAACAGTATTTCCTTTAAAATTTGGTGTTTTGGTAACAACATTCCATGATTTTTTATCAAGATAGTTACCAATTACTGTCTCTGAATCACCATAAGATGGTGCAGTATCAAGCATACTAATGCCATTTCTGTATGCACATTCTAATATTTTTTTTACTTCGGAGTTTTTTGTCTGACCTAATTTATTTGATATGCCATATTTCATTCCAAATTGAACTGTCCCTAATGCAATTTTTTGTACAAACGCAGAACTACCTAAAATAACATCTTTATTATTCATTAATACTGTGACTTATAACAACCTTTTCCCATCCAGTGTTGTCAAAATCTTTTCGAGTCAGTCCAAAAATTATGGAATCCTCATAAGCTCCATTTATATATGCCGATTCTTTTAGCACGCCTTCCCTTACTAGTCCAGCCTTCTCATTGCTTCGAATGGATGCAATATTATTAGCAATAACCCCAGAAAATACTCGATTTAGATTTAATACATAAAAGGAATAATACAGTAATAATATTAACACCTCTGTTCCTATACCTCTTCCTCTCATATTACCATTGCCAATTAATCTACCATATGAAGCATGACGATTCACCCAATCAATAGAACTTAATCGGACATTGCCGACATATTGATCATTATCTACCAAACACACAGCAAACATATATACTGATGGAGGTTGGGATTCATCTAAATACTTAACCAAATCATTATGTCTAGTTGGCTTCTTATGGACTAAAAATTTATTAACAGTAGGGTCATTAATCCAGTCCAACCATCCATTATCAATATCATCAATGCTAACGGGTCTAAAATATATTTGTTTTGTCGATACAATACCTTTCATTTAATAAAAACTCCCTAAAGTTAATTATTTAAAAAATCACCTACTTTGCTAACAATAAACTCTAACTCTGAATTGTTAATTAAATAATTCAGAGGGAGTGTAATAGTTTCATTGTAATACGATTCAGAGTTATGAAACACTTTGTTGTCATAATTTTTCTTATAAAAACTATGCTTACTTACTGGAATATAATGCACATTTACCCCAATTCCATTATCTATTAAAAATTGATATAATTGCTTTCTTATATTGCTCACACGTATTACATACAAATGGTGCGAAGAAGTTCTATCTTTTTTCTCCTTTAATACGGTAATTGGCATATTCTTAAATTGAATATCATACCATTTTGCAATCTCAGACCTTCTCAAAACATACTGATCAAGACGTTCCAACTGGCTACAACCAAGTGCCGCCTGAATATCTGTCATTCTATAATTAAACCCAAGCTGAATCTGTTCGTAATACCATGGACCATCTGGCTTGCCAATCATTTTGCTTATATCTCTAGTTATTCCATGACTTCTTAATAATTCCAACTTCTCAGATAATTGACGATTGTTAGTCATTACAGCACCTCCCTCACCCGTAGTTATTATCTTAACTGGATGAAAACTAAATACAGTAATATCAGAATATTTACAATTTCCGACCGCCTCATTTTGGTACTTTGCACCTATAGCATGGGCTGCATCTTCAATAACCTTAAAACCATATCGTTTACTTAGTTCATGAATTTCTTTCATATCACAAGACTGGCCTGCAAAATGTACAGGTATAACTATTTTTGGAAGGTTGCCTTTTTTATCTGCCTGTTCCAACTTTTCTTTTAACTTTTCTACACTCATCAACGCAGTATCAGGCTCAACATCAACAAAATCAACAGTTGCACCACAATAGAGTGCACAGTTAGCAGAAGCTACAAACGTAATAGGGGATGTCCATAATATATCTCCAGGACCCAAACCTAAAGCAAGGCAAGCAATATGAAG
>Ga0209776_1001732_pt1 | contig 10609 bp, 7 predicted proteins | sample SaaInlLV_10m_DNA_3_FD_184670 | JGI IMG/M metagenome (GOLD analysis project Ga0209776, IMG submission 184670) | Marine microbial communities from expanding oxygen minimum zones in the Saanich Inlet - Saanich Inlet SI073_LV_165m_DNA (SPAdes) (version 2) | ecosystem: Environmental > Aquatic > Marine...
GTCATGAACGTAATATGCCAATCGTTTATCTATAAAATCAGTATTCGCCATGGTTTTATAACTTGAACATATTTGCTCTCGTGCTGTATAGTTATCCATTACATTTCCAGCTGGTCTTGTTATATGATCGTTTGATCCGAAATCATATCTTTGAATTTTAAATGCTTTTATGTTGTCCCATTCTTGTGATAAATTTTTAATATATTTTCCCACTGTGAGATCATTTTCTGTTGGAACCAAAAATTCATCAATATCTAACATCATCAAAAATTGACATTTACTTGAATATTTTGATATACAATCGTAATATGCTTGTTTTTGAACTGTATACCACTCGTTATGTTCTTTATCAACCCAGTCTGTAACCGTCACAAATTTATCATAATTTTTTAAAAATTTATATTTTGATTTATCTCCGTCATTGTCATATAAATAAAAATGATTTACTCCTTGTTTTATGTGATGTATAATCCATTCTTCCATATAACTTTCTTCATTTTTAAATATTCCCATTACCGCTATTTTATATTTTTTTTCTGTATTGTTAAATTGTTCAATCTGTTCATTTGGGTCATTTGAGTCATTTTGTTGAATGTACATTAAATATATAAATATTAATATTAATATGATTGCCCACGCATATGCATTGTTCATGGAATTATTTATATATTATCACAATAAAAAGAAATAAGAATTAACGGATAAATAAAATTGTTATTTTGTAATTGCGTAATTGTGTAATTGTGTAATTGTGTAATTGTGTTATCAATTAGTCATTTTTTCAACTAAATATTTTACTATCTTGTCAATATCTGCCTTATTTTTAAAAATAAATAAAATATCCATTGTGTCTATTAATGTCATGGGTTTGTTAACTTTTATAAAATTATCTTTTAATAACATTTTTTGAAATACTTCTGGTAATAATATTTGAAATATGCTAAATCTATCGTAATCATTTATTCCAAAATCTTCTATCGTTCTGTAACATTTTGATTCTACAAAATTGTCATATATATCTGGCGTTTCGCTCCATGAAAATATTTTGTTTACTTTATGCGCTTTGTCAAATTTAACTAATCTTATTAATAATCTATTGATTTCATTTTCTAACCCATATTTGTGTATAAATAGTTCATCTTCGCTTAACCCATATTTTTCATGCAAACAAAACCCAAAATCTATTAATTTTATTTGTATCCCAAATGTTTTTATTGTTCTTCCAAACATGTTCATTGTTTTATTTTTATCGGTGTGAATGATTCCAATATTTTTTGTATGAAGATCATTGTGTGTATATCCATGTTCTTTCATTAAATTGCAAATATATATCACTTGTAATATTACAGAATATAATTGATTTGTTGATAATTGATTTATCTCATCCTTTAACGTATTATGAATTAATGAATATAATTTTCTTATCGAGTATTTGCTTTTTGATTTCATTTTAAGTCTATTTTTTACATAGTCTGACATATTTTTATTTTTGAGTACATACTTCTTTTTTACATAATCTCTAACAATATCATGTTTGCATAAAGTCACAAAACTTTCTGGATAACTATTACCAAAACTATATGAAAAATCTACTTCTCGCCATTCTTGTTTCGCTACATCATAATCAACATCCGCAACCAATATTTTTTCTATTTTTAATGCGTAATGATTATTTTTATATGAACATAAATATACATCTCCTAACATTCCCGCTCCCAACTTATTTATAATTACGATATCTTCCATTTATTATTTTTTATTTTAGGTTATAATCTTCATTTTATGTTTATATATATTCCAAATAATATAAATCATATTTGGTGTCATCTATACTTTTTATTTTATTTGATAATATTTCATTCCATTTATCATTTGAATCGTACATATTTTTATCCTCAAGAGAATCTGCATCTAAAAATACTGATATGTTTAATATTTTATATTTATTGTCAATTACCTCGCTTTCTTCTATTTTTCTTTTAATTTCATAATGTGACCAAAATGAATCTTCGTTTGCTATTGACATTACTTTTTCGTCGCTTATATATCCTCCATACATTTTTATGCAATATTCCTCGATGCAATCATATAAATCTTTATCTTCATCATATTCATCCAGTACATCATTTAATTCAGCAACCACGTAAGGATTTACAATGTAGTGATCGCTATATTTTTTCATTTTTGATTTAACATATTCTTCCAATGTTACATTTTTATCATTTGGTACAATTATCGCCCCATATGATTTTACTTCATCTGTCAATTTATTAAATCTGCGAGCTGTCTCTTCCATTAGTTCTTCATCGCTCAAATTTGATATGTTATATTGATCAGATTGCTCAGATTGTTCAAATTGCACATCTTCTTCAATTACATTGGTTGTATCAGTTGTTTTATTTTCGATATTGCTTGACATTGCTATAATTTATGTGATTTGTATAGTTTGTATATGTAAAATAAATAATAATTCATAACGCATACATTTATTTTACTGTTTCTGGCGATTATTATACAATAAAAATTGAATTTAAATAATGATGCGTTATGATATATCATATTATGCATATATTACATAATACTATTTAAAAATGGATCAACCTAATATATTATCCAATATTGTATCATCTCATACTAACCAATTGCAAATGTTTTCAAAGCCAGAATCATCTTTGGAAAAGCTTGATAAATTATTGATTGCATTTGGAAGTCCATTATATATTTATAATGAACAGATGATACGAAATAACGCTCGTGAATTTATGAATGCATTTAAATCGTATATTCCTAATTTTAAGCAGTATTTTGCAGTTAAGGCAACCCCTAATAAATATGTGATGCAAATTTTACAAGACGAAGGAATGGGGTTTGATTGTAGTAGTTTATCTGAGGTTGAGCTAGTTGGACAATTAAAATGCCCTTCAGAGATAATGTACACCAGTAATTATACATCGGTTGATGATTTTGAATCTGTACTATGTTCGATACATGAGGGAATTATTAATTGCAGACATGATACGTTTCCAGATATTATAATAAATTTAGATGACACAGATGGTTTGGATAATTTATGTAATGCTGCCAAATTTACAAAACTAAATTTGCCTGAAATGATTTCATTTAGAGTTAACCCAGCATACGGAGGAACTGATTCTGAAACATCTTCTAATATTTTGGGAGGGCGTGATACTAAATTTGGTATACCAGATGATAAAATTGTTAATGCCTATAGACAAGCAATTGATGCAGGATTTACTAAATTTGGAATTCATGTAATGGCCGGTAGCTGTGTACTTGATTTAAAATATTTTGAAGAACTGGTCAACGTTGTTTTTAATATCATAAATAATATTCATAAAGAACTAAATATCACTTTTGAAATTATAAATTTTGGTGGTGGAATAGGCATTGCATATACACCAGATCAGCAAGATCTCAATATTGATGAAGTTGCTAGAACTATTGCAGTTGCTATTCAAAAAAATAAACAAAAATATTCAATTACGTATGATCCAATTATCGCTATGGAAAATGGACGATATATTACTGGACATTTTGGATGGCTTGTTTCAAAATGCAAATCAATTAAACGTGGATATGGCGATAAAACTTTTTACGGATTAGATGCATGTATGGCACATTTAATGAGACCAGGCATGTATGGAGCATATCATAATATTACTGTTCCCAGATTACAAAATACTGAATCCACTAACAACGTAATTTTCGAAAAAGTAAATGTTGTTGGATCGCTATGTGAAAATAATGATTGGTTTGCCAAAGATAGGGAACTTCCTGTTGGAATACAAAAAGAAGATATATTTGTAATTCATGATACTGGTGCCCATTCGTTCAGCATGGGATTTCAATATAACGGAAAATTACGATCAGCTGAAATTTTGTTAAATAGTGATGATAATGCAAAATTAATTAGAAATGCAGAAACGAAGTGCTTCAATTAGTTATTTTATTGATTGTAATTATTTCGACCGGTTATTTTATTGATTATAAAAAATTGATTTTATTAGATATTAGGTCTTTTCGCAATATTATTGACGTAAAATATACAATTTATTTTAATGAACGGCCGCCAAATTATTTATGACAACCTGTATGAATATTTATTGGAAAATGATGACGATTGTATTCACGATTCTGAACTTTATTATCATTATCATAAATCATCCAAAAAATCATCATCTGACAATAATACATCCACTAATAATACATCCACTAATAATACATCCACTAATAATACATCCAACGCAACTGATTTTACCAACACAATCACTTCAACAATAAGTGATCTATTTGATGCGTATGACAAACTTTTTAATTCAATGTACTTATATTTGGACGATGACAATGAGCTCGTAATTGATATTGAATCCACCGATGAAGATATTGATAAAAAATATATACAAAATGTATTAAATGATCCAGTTATAAATTCGTTATCTGATGAAGAGCGTGTTAGATATGTAAAAACTATTGCTCAAATTCATAAACACGAAATAGACTTAAACAAAGAAATAGAACACAAAATTTGTAATTTAAAACTTACACAGCTAAACATACTATATGATGCATTTACCAGAAAATTACAAGAGTATTACAACGACGACTATGACGAAGTAACTGTTGAAGTTGATGAATCAGAAAATATTTATAAGTTATTTTCCGATTATTTGATTAACAAGCATGCTAAAACAATGGATTTAATATATGATAGTTCATCGAATTCGGATGATTCAAACAATTCAGATGATTCAAACGGTTCAGGCAATTCAAGTGACTCATGTGATTTAAATGATACAAACGACACAGAAGATTCAATGGATAAAGACTCGATGGATAATATTACTAACCCTGCAACATCCACGGAATCTACCGAAACCACTGAATCAACTGAAGCTACTGAATCCGATAAACTCAATGAAATTATTAACAATTCAGAGTATATGCATACTAACGGACAAAATTTTGGATTTCATTACAACGGTACGCCTTTTTTAGAACCGTATGATGAAAATTTAGAATGGATTCCGTACACTCATAGTTACGACATTCCACCTTTGTATGGATATGATGAAAACGATGGAATTATCAAAAACATATTTAAATGGTTCAATGTTTAATTAATTTATTATTTTATTACTTATAGTCTTACACATATTCTAATCATAATATATAACAACACAATGTCAAATAAAATGTCAAATAAAATATCAAGTAAAATGTCAAGTAAAATAAATGCTGATAGATTTTTACTTAACGGTAGATTAACATCTGATATTAAACCAACACATTATACGTTGCATTTAACTCCAAATCTTGAGACTTTTACATTTGGTGGAAAAATCACCATAAACATAAATGTCGATACTGATAAATATAAATATATTCCTCCGTTTGCAATACATTGTAAAGATATCGAAATTTTATCAATTAAAACGAATCATATTGTGTGTAATAATTTTGCTATTGACGAAGACAATGAATTGTTAGTAATATTTCCGGATAATATTCCAAATGACAGACTTCAGTTGTGTATTGAATATAATGGAGTAATTTGTGACGACTTAACCGGATTTTATAAAAGTAAACACACTGAAAATGGCGTTGAACATTTAATAGCTACTACTCAGTTTGAATCTACATATGCAAGAAAAGCATTTCCATGTTTTGATGAACCTATGTTTAAAGCAACATTCGATATCATTATGACTCATGATTCTAAATATATGGTATTGTCAAACGAAGATGTTCTAACTAAAACAATACAAGATACATGCGTTATTACAGAATTTAAAACTACCCCTATAATGTCTACATACCTGGTTGCTTTTATTGTTGGTAATTTTGAACACGTTGAAAAATATACCAAACCTAACAACGAAAATAAACGTACTCGTATTAGAATATATGCAACACACTCAAATATTGATAAAACCGATTTTGCGTTGGATATAGCAGAAAGAAGTCTTGAATGGTATGAAAACTTTTTTGGAGTTAATTACCCAATGGATAAACTTGATTTGATTGGTATACCATACTTTAAAAGCGGTGCAATGGAAAATTATGGTTTAGTTACTTTCAGACCAGAATATTTGTTTTGTACCGACGAAACTGAATTAGCTGATAAAATAGATGTTGCTGTTACAATTGCCCACGAATTGGCTCATATGTGGTATGGTAATTTAGTTACTATGTCTTGGTGGAACTATTTATGGTTAAATGAATCTATGGCAACATATTTTGCATGGCTTGTTTGTGATAAATTATTTCCCACATGGAACGTTTGGGAAATGTTTATTAATGATGAATATAACTATGCACTTGAGCTTGATAGCTTAAAAAGTTCTCATCCTATTGAATTTGACGAATCTATTGTTAGAAAACCTGTTGATATTAGTCAAGTATTTGATGGAATATCTTACGCAAAAGGCTCATGTTTGGTAAGATGGTTAGCCGAAACGTTAGGATTTGATTTATTTAAAAAGGGAATGCAGATATATATGAAAAAAAATAAATGGTCCAATGCCAAATCATCTGATTTATGGAAGGCTTTTGATCAAGCAATAAGCGAACAAAAAGCAGACGTTGGTAATATTGAAGCTCTTATGCATACATTTACAACTCAAACAGGCTATCCGTTGATTACATATTCAAAAAATGAAGCTAATTTATCTCTTAAACAAACTAAATATTTAAAATGCGCTCCTGAAAATAGTAATGAACTATGGCATGTTCCCATATTAATAAACAGTACCAATTGTGGAGAATTAACAGTTGCTCTTGATAGTAAAGAAAAAACTTTTGTGTTAAGTAATAAAGATATTCTATGTGACATGGTTTTAAATCCTGAAAGAAGAGGCTTTTATAGAGTTATGTATGATGTTCAATCAATATCTGACTTGCCATTTAATATTAACATGGTATCGTCTATCGTACAAAAACAAGTATTAGAAGATATGTTTTCGTTAGCTCTGGGAGGATATCAAGATATCAATATGCCATTTTTATTATTAAAAACACTTGATTTTGAAAATTTAACAAGTCATAACGTATGGGACTCGCTAACGACAAACATGCACATATTTTGCAGTTTGTTGAAAAATCACAAACCAAAACAAAATGAAATCAAGCAATTTGTAAAAAAATACATGGCAAATTATGCAGCCAATTTACTTCATGCAATTGGACCTGATGATAATTCACGTGATACAGTTGATAGCGCTAAATTGCGACCAATATTATACAAACTGTTGTCGTTAGTTGATGATGACCGAATTATTTCTCTTGCAAAATTTCAATTTAAAAAAAATAAATATAACTACATACTCGACATTGTTATGCAACATTGCACTCGACAAGAATATGATAAATTGGTTGGATTAATCAGCTCGACTAATGATAACCCACAACTTGAAAAAGATTTAATTAGAGCAATTGGAAAAGTCAGGGATAGCGATTTAATTGACGATGTTATCAATAACGTTCTGTTATCTATAAAAGTACAAGACGCAGATTTATTGGTTGCACAATTATCATCAAATGAATATGCAACTCAAAAAATATGGACCTTTTGTAAAAAACATTGGAATAAAATAAGTATATTTGAAGAATCTTCTAGTGAAGTTCAAGGAATGGTTAGAGCCATGGGATTGGGATTTGTAACAACCGATGATTTATCAGATTATACTAATTTCTTTTCTACCGCCCCCGAAGGAACCGATATGGTCGTTCGGCAAATGACAGAACGTATTGAAAGCAAAATTTTATCAATACGTAGAATAATCGAATAATTAAATAATACATATCAAAATAAATAATGAATAATACATAACAACATAAATAATGAATAATACATAACAAAATAAATAGTGAGCAATACATAACAAAATAAAGAAAAATTTAACCAATTCATACCAGAATTTAAATAATATTATCGACCAGTTGCCCATCCAAAAATAGACCTTCCACCAGTTGCAGTCTGTGGAATACCGCCTGCCTCATCTGCCTTATCGTACTTTGGCATAATTGGACCAATAAGACCTTTCAAGAAGTGGAAAAATTCCGTATATTCCACTCTTTCTTCCAAGCTTTTCCGTTTTTGAGCCTCATCATATTCTGCCTTTTCAATTCTGTATGATGATGTACAGTCCGTAATATCACCCGCTCCATTTTCTGAATGAGGAGGCTTATCTTCATCTTCATCCAAATTTTTAAGAGCTTCTGTTGCACTTCTATCACTTCCAACTTGAAACAATGAAAACAATACAGCCTTACTACCATATTCAGTAGAAGTTGTCAAGCTTCTTACGTTTCTAATTGCGGTAGTAATGCTATCTCCTGATACACCATCTGTGTAAATCAAAAATAGCACAGGCTTTGGCAATGTCTTACTCATCATTTTCGTTCTTACATAATCATCAAACGAACTGGTAATTGATCTTCCAATTGGAGTACCTCCTCCAGGCGCTCTAACGATTTCAAATACTCCATTAACATCGTTTGCAGTAATAACATTATTTGCTTGATGACGATTATTCAAAAATCTAACTGAAATTCCATCATCGTCAAACATTGTTACAACTTGCGCTCCAAGTTTTACCAGATACTGAACATGTTCCCATCTCGACATATCATTATATGACGGAAGACCCGGCTGTGATTCCTCAGTTGGATCATAATCAACCGTATGCATTGCATTACCAGACATGTCTCTTGTTCCAGATACTTTCATTGACGAACTATCATCAATTATTTCGATAATGTCAAACAGTGATAACACACACAAATCAGTTGCATAATCTAGGGTCGGGATATTATATAGCTCCATAATGATTTGATAATCATGTCTAGTTGCCTTATTTACCACGTCTTGTAGTTTAGGTTGATTCTGATTAAAGAAATGGAATAGCTCCAGATAACATAGAGTGTCCCAAATCTTATCAATTACCAACTGACAAATCATGTTATCAAGAGGTTGCATTTGATCGTCTGGCTTTGGAATATCTTCCAAAACTGGCTTCCTTAATCCGAATTGTTCCGGCTTACGACGCGCTTTCGCAATAGCTTGTTGAGTACTCTTGTTTACTTCCATCGTACTTTTTTGAACCTCTTGCTGTCGTTTTGCTTGTTCAGCAGGAGTTGTTGAGCTTTCATCTAGCTCGAAATTATTCAAATTAGTAGAATTTAGTCCATCTTGACTAATTGGCTGTTGCTTATTTGCATCAATTTCTGCACCAGTAACGGTAACGGCTTCAACGGATTTCTTCTTGAATGGCATATTTGTATTAAAGTTTGGTAAATATTATGGTAAACATCTGAAAATATTAAGGCATGTCAATCGGTTTATATTTCATCTTTTTTGATATATTTATCCATAATTGACTGGACTAAATTGATATATAAGAGCATCAAATCCATTAGATAAAGACTAATTGTATATTGTTGTATTTATTAAATGAAACATATAGTGTACATTATTCAGTGCTCAGATCACGTCAATAGTAATATCTATAAAATCGGCTACTCTCTCAACGGCATTCAACGACTATATTCGTATAGTACTAACGCTCGCATACTTTGCACTTTGTATCATCCGGATCCAATGGAATGTGAAAAAAACTTGATTGCTCATTTTCGCAATAAATACATTTTACACAAAGGAAAAGAATACTTTAAAATAAACGCTGATAGGAATGCCATCATAGACGAATTTATTGATGTCGTCAGAAACAACCGAAAAATCGAAGACGTGGATGAAAATACGAATGCACAAATAGAAGGGAACGCAAAAAATAACGAAAAATATCATTGTGTGTGCTGTGACTATTTTACTGTAAGTTCTGGTAATATATACAAACATAAACGTACGCAAAAACATTTAACTGAATTATCCAAATCAGATTTAGATGAAAAATACATCATACAAAAAATAAGAGTATTTTCGTGCAAGCACTGCAATAAAAATTTTAAAAGAAATTCATCAAAATGGAAACATGAAAAAATATGCGAACCTTGCAACAATAATAATTCAAATGAAATTGAAACTTTTAACAAAATGGTAAACGACCAAAACAAACAACTACAAAAATATGAACTAATAGTAGATAAAATAATTGATTCAAAAAAATAATTTTTATTAGTTTCTAGTGCTGAGAAAATTTCAACATATTTTTACACAACTATTGTGTGTTTTTTTATTTCTTTCTTAGACTTTTACAAAATAAAATTATTTTTTTTCAAAAGTAAAAAGGTTAAACAAAATATTTTTATAAATTTCAAAAAAAATAGTAAAAAATTAAAAAAGGTATATAGTATACAAATTGTTTAAATAGTATCCCTTTTCTATTTTTTCATATTTTATGTTTGGTACTCTATTAATACAACCATATATACTTTTTTAAACATAATATTTTAACTACTCTCGAAAAGTATATATATATGTAATTTTTAAACAACATTAACTATATTTATAAAATGTAAAGAGGTAATTTTGCTCAATTAACCGTATATTGCAAAAGTATATATACCGAACATTAAATAGTATCGTTTCTACAAAAGTATATATACTGGCCATATCGTTGTGTACATATGT
>Ga0209776_1001738_pt1 | contig 10589 bp, 10 predicted proteins | sample SaaInlLV_10m_DNA_3_FD_184670 | JGI IMG/M metagenome (GOLD analysis project Ga0209776, IMG submission 184670) | Marine microbial communities from expanding oxygen minimum zones in the Saanich Inlet - Saanich Inlet SI073_LV_165m_DNA (SPAdes) (version 2) | ecosystem: Environmental > Aquatic >...
ATTTAATCGCCTCAAATGGCTCTGTTAAGCCTAAACATATAGAGTATTACGCCGATCATCCGCCAAAATATTTAGTATTAGGAGTTCAAACTATCACTGAAACTCAATTCTATATGAATAACAGGCTAGAAAAAACATCATGGGGTGAGTATTTGAATAATCTGGCAGAAGTGATAAGGTTTTTTTATGATAATTGTGCAGAAACATTAATTTCTGTTGAAGTTGCAATTAACCCAACTGATAATTTGTTCCATAAGTTGACTAAAAGTGTTGAAAATAAATATATACCTTCTGAGTCTGAGCAAATGAAGCATTTTCCAAAATTTTTATCTGAATTATCAGCCTTAACTGATATTAAATTTGAATTTGGCAGTTTGGACAAGGGGAGGTATGACGCACAAAAAGTTATAGCAAAAACAAGTGATGAAAAAATAATTTTTGGTTTAAAAGCGTTTATTGATATAAATGATTTTTATAATAATATTCCTACAGATCATGATCCAGTGTGCTATACCGATTCTCTTACTTTTGATGCAAAAGGAAATGTCAAAATGTGCTGCATTGATTATAGAAATTCAACAGAATTTTCAAATGTTAATCAAGAGAGTATGGAAGGTATTTTTGAAAAATACTTGACTTATGTGGACACAATGAGATCTGAAGGCAGTCCTTTTGAAGGATGCCGGAATTGCAAAGGATTTAAAAGTAAAAGTAGTAAACTATTTAGTTTAAAACGTAACTATTATCCAAAGATTGTGAAGAAAATACCTTCTGTACGACTATTGCGTAATCTTCTTTTTAAGTAACAATATCCATCTGTAAATCAAACATATATTCTTTAGGATTTTATTATGGTAACTTATAACGTAGGAACAAGCGATGAACGAAATTTAGAGTACTCTAAAAAATTTAATAGAGAACAAGTTCTTAGGCGCTTAATAAAAGAAAAAAATCCGGTAATTTTTGATGTTGGTGCAAATGACGGTCTTTCTCTTCAAGAGTTTAAGTCATGGTGGAATGGCTCTATTGTTCATTGTTTTGAACCGCAGGAAGAATGTTTGAGCTTAATGGAAAAAAGAATGCGAGATCTTTCAATAAGCGATGTAATTTTAAATAAAGTTGCTGTTGGTGATAAAACAGAAAAGAATGTGAAATTTTTTTCACACGAATTAACTACTGGATTATCTGGGTTTAATAAAATAAATATAAATAGCGTGGATTCAATACGGATAGATGAATTAAAAAAAGAAAGTAATAATAAACTTGAAGAACACTATAGCAAGCTGAATCATGAAAGATTTGTTGATATTTTAAGGCTAGATGAATACATGAATAATGCTGGAATAAATCATGTAGATTTATTAAAAATTGATACACAAGGATATGAGCCTGAAGTTATATCCGGTCTAGGAGAAAGATTATCCGATGTTAATGTTATTGTGACCGAATTAATGCTTTATGATTATTACGAGCGCAGTATGTCTTTTAGTGATATTGAACTATACTTATTACCGGCTGGGTTCAAACTTTATGATATTAGTAGTATTTCAAAGAATCCAATGAATGGTAGAACGGATTGGGTTGATGTCATATACGTTAGAAATTAAAATTAATGATAAAAAATATGAAAAAAGAAGATAAAAAAGAAGATAAAAAAGAAGCGTATAGTCCATTCAAAGTTGTACATCATATGGATATGATTGATCAGTTAAGAAATGGCGAGCAGCCTGTTCCTTCGCAAGTCCAGCTAGTTATATCCGATGTTTGCAACCATGATTGCTCATTCTGTGCATATAGAATGTCAGGATACACTTCCAATCAGAATTTTGGTATTCTTGACGAGCAATCACAACAAATTGAAAATAATCCAAATAGAAAAATACCGTATGAAAAATGTATTGAGATTTTAGAAGATTGTAAGGAAATGGGTGTTAAAGCTATACAGTTTACAGGCGGGGGCGAGCCAACTACACACCCAGATCATCCAAAAATATTTCAAAAAGTTATAGATCTTGGTATGGATCTTGCCCTAATTACTAATGGTGCAATTTTAAAGCCTGATGTTATAGATACATTAGTTCATGCAAAGTGGGTAAGGGTATCAGTTGATGCAGGAACCCCAGAAATGTATTCTCATATACGCAGTATTAAAAAGGAAAGATTTAATGACACCCTCAAAAATATATCACGATTAGTTGATGCTAAGGCAAAAAGCACAGATACAGATCTATTGGTAGGTGTGGGATATGTTGTTGATCAAAACAACTTTGGTGAGATATATAAGTTTGCCAAGATTGCTTCAGAGTTAGGTGTAGATAACATGAGAATAGGCGCTATATTCACACCAAAAGGATTTGAATATCATAGAGGGTATCATGCTGACGTTGTAGAGCAAGTTCATAGAATTAAAGAAGATTTTCAGTCAGATACTTTTACTATATTCGATGCTTTTAACGATAGGATAGACGATTTAGTTCACGAATCTCCTGACTATAGTAATTGTGGCTACATGCATTTTGACACGTACATAGGCGGCGATTTAAAAGTTTACTCTTGTTGTAATAACGCATATAGTACACATGGTGAGATGGGTTCTATTAATAATCAATCATTTAAAGAGTTTTGGAACTCAGATGAAAAGAAGCTTGCTTATAATTCACTCAAAGCATCAGATTGTGAAAGATGTATGTTTAATGCCAAGAATAAATTTATAAATTATTTACTCACAGAAGATCCGGTACACGTTAATTTTGTGTGATATTCCCATAGATCAAATGTTGTGAAAGTTAGATTGTATTAAAGTTTGATCATTACAAAATATATAAAGATGAGGCGTTTATAAGTGTCGGTTAATTTTTTAATAAAGATTTTAAATATAATTTTTAGATTATTTGGTTCTAAGAAAGCAGTCGTTATCGCATCTACTGTTGCTGAAAAGATGATTCCAATAGTTGATATCAATACAGAGTATGGAGAAATTAATTTTTATAGTTTGGGTGGGATTCCTGCTTGGAGGGCACACACGCTACTAACGAAGGAGCCTGAAACTATAGATTGGATTAATAAAATGAATAACAATGATGTCTTTTGGGATATTGGAGCAAATGTCGGTGTCTATTCATTATATGCTGCAAAGAAAGGTCTTCTTGTAAATTCTTTTGAGCCATCTTCAGCAAATTATTTTTTATTGAATAAAAATATAGAGATTAATCATTTATCAAAGAGTATTTCGGCTTTTTGCTTTGCTTTTAATGATAAGGTATTATTGAATTCTTTCAATATGTCAAACACAGAGTTTGGGTCGGCGCACTCTACTTTTTCAGAAAATATAGACCAATATGGCAATAACTTCACACCTATTTTTAAACAAGGAATGATTGGTTTTGATATAGACGGTTTTATTAATCAATTCTCACCTAAATTTCCCAATCATATTAAAATTGATGTTGATGGTATTGAAGATAAAATAATAAATGGCGCTAAAAAAACTCTAAATGATAAAAGGTTGAAATCTTTACTTGTTGAGTTGGACTTGACAAGGCCAGAATACTGCAAAGAAATGATAGAAAGTATAGAGAAGTGTGGCCTTATTGGAGGTGTTTGTAAAGGGTATGAAGGGGAGATGTCAAATGCAATTTTTTACCGAAGTTAAGAGGTGTAATTATATGTTTTATTATAGAAATTTAAAATAATATGTTTTTCTTTCCCATCCTGAAGGCCCCTGATGCAGGTGGCTTTACAACACTTTGTAATTTTTCTCCAAATAATTGGGAAGTTAATTGCGTTAATTCACAGATTGTTTCATTGACATATGCTAGCGATGGTATGTGGCATAGTCATCAATTAGGAACTTTAAAGAATAATGAGTATAAAACTTTTGACTCTATAGAAATTGAACGACTATTGCCTAAAGGGGAGGTGCCTTTATTGTCTCTGAGTCGTATACCTTTACCTGATGTATCTGAAGAGATCCCTATTCCAGAAACTTTAGAAACAACAGCCCCTACTTGGAGGTCTACATTAGGACTTTATACTGAATATACTTCAACAAGTTATCAAGGGGAAATTCCAGTTTTCCCTTCTGGCATCTCTTTTTTGAGCTTCCCGCCTTTTTTTCAAGCTCGAGAAGAGGGAGTAGAAAATTATGCATTACTATGTAATATTGAGAAAGATCCTATACACAGAGAGGTTGAGATAGAGATTTATAATGCTAAAAATAAGGCTTTATTAGGCACAAGAACAGCTGTCAGCAATCAGGTCAATGTTATTTCTCTGGATGATCTTGGTCTTAATGAGAAAATTTTGCCAGTTATGTCATGTAAAAATATGGCGTTTGTTCCATTATATTTCTCAAGAACTAAAGATGGAAATTTTTTAAGTCTTGAGCATACTCACCCCCCAGCTTCTTTAGTCACCCATGGCGATCGATTTGGCGCCCAAAAGCACCTTAAACAGCTTTGGTTTTCACAATTATTAAAATAATAATGAATATTATTAAAAGGATTACAAGGGCAAGGTGGACGTACAAGCAAAGTTTAACCAAAAAACCAAAAGAACTCAATTCTAGAATTAGTGATCTGTTTATTTGGAGGGATTCACAGGAGTGGGTAACTTTTTTTGAACTGACTGACATATCTGCATTATTTATGCAGGAAAAGCAAGATATACATTATGCGGATATTGTTTTATTTAGCAGTGTAGGGGAGAAGATATTAACAAAAAAAGTTAAGTTAAGTCAAAATCAAAGGATGGTTATTAATCTATCTGAGATTCTTTTGCAGGCTGATAATTCAGGAGAATTTGGAACTTTTGCTGTTTTTCATTCGTATATTCCAGAAGTGGTCTCAAATTTAAATTCATTTATTGCTGAACGTGGTTATTTGAGTTACACATACAAGGCGTCCCCTTTAAGGTCATATGTTCACGGAAATCTTGATGCAATTTCTAAATATAATGATGAGTACAGCATGTTGGGAGGTAGTGGCATATTAAAGCGAGAATATGCACTTCAGTATGAATTAAATAACAAATCAAATTATGATATTGTTGTAGTCAATCCATCTGATAAAGTAAAAAAAATTACTTGTAAAGTTGTAGATTCGGACAATATGCTTATTAATCAAGAGATAGTTAAAGTCAAGCCAAGGGGGGTTGGAATATTTCCTGTTAGCTTTGAATATCAGAAATCTGCGCGCATTATTATTACAAGCAGACTAGTAATGGCCAGACCATTAGTTTTTCGGACTAATGATATTTTTTTTGATGCTTGTCATGGATAGTTTGTGCAACTACATGTAATATATTTATAAGTTATGAAAATTGATAAAATTTCGTTTATTATTCCTACAATGGATCGAGAGCCAGATTTGCGAGTTATGCTTACAAGCTTAACAAAACAAACAATTTTGCCCGAACAAATAATTATTGTTGATGGCAGTTATGAAAAGATAAATTTTATAATTAAAGAGTTTCCAGAACTAAATATTGACTATGTTCGTGTTTATCCACCCTCTTTATCTAAACAAAAAAATGAAGGCGTTAAGGCCCTTAATGATGATATTGATTTAGTTGGATATCTTGATGATGATCTTGAGCTTTATCCAGATGCCGTTGAAAAAATGATTGATTTTTGGGGCAAAGCTTCGGAAAAAGTAGGTGGTGCAGCTTTTGCCATAGTAAGTGGAGAGAGAAAAATTGGAAAACTTAGAAAGCTTTTTGGGCTTGATTCTGATGAACCTGGTAAAGTGTTAAAAAATGGATTTGTATCGATGCTTGATGATCCAGTTAAAACTGTTAACGTTGATTGGTTAAATGGAGGTGCAACCGTATGGAGGCGTAAAGTCATTAATAACTATAGTTATGATGAGTGGTTTAAGGGCTCAGGCTTTATGGAAGACATGGATTATAGTTTTAATATTGGGGAAAAATATGAATTAGTTTTGTTGTCAGATGCCAAAACAGAGCACCACCATCACCCAATTAGAGGGGATAGGTATTATCTATTAGGAAAATGGCAGATTGTTAATAGGCTGTATTTTGTTCGTAAATACATCCATAGGGGGCTCTCTGTACGTAATGCATGGATTGCGTCATTTAGTATTGTTTTAGTTAATTTGGTTGCAGGAATATATAGAGCTGATTACAATAGAGTTCGAATGTCATTTGGAAATATTATTGGAATTTTTATTTCTATAATTAAAAAGGATGTGCAGATAACAGGACACCTTAAGAGAGTCCAACCAAATCCAAATATTAAAAAGTAATTTTTTGTGAATAGTAATGTTTTATATGTGTCGTATGATGGCATCCTAGAGCCATTGGGTCAATCTCAAGTTTTGTCTTATTTAGAGGGACTATCTAATGAACGTATTATTCATTTAATTAGTTTTGAGAAGTTGTCTGATAAAAAAAATCAATTTTTATACAATCAGGTTAGTGAACGCATTAAAAAGGCCAATATTCATTGGCATCCATTAATTTATCATAAACGACCTACTGCCTTAGCGACTTTATGGGACGTATTAAATGCCACGATTTTAGGTTTTTGGTTGGTTTTAAGGTATAGGTTACGAATTGTGCATGCTAGAAGTTATGTTCCATCCATAACTGCATTATTACTTAAGAAATTTTTAGGTACGCGCTATATCTTCGATATGCGAGGGTTTTGGGCAGATGAGCGTATAGATGGCTGTTTGTGGGAAAAAGATAGTTATTTATATCAAATTGCCAAACGACTAGAGAGGTCATTTTTGTTAAATGCAGATGTGGTTGTTTCTCTTACGCATAAAGCTGTTGAGGAAATGCAAAAATTTTCCTATCTGAAGGGGAGAATGCCTAGATTTGAGGTTATAACTACGTGTGCAGACTTGGAGCTATTCAGACCTGGGGATATAAAAAATAAAAACAAAGTACTTACAATAGGATATGTGGGTTCTGTCGGTGTATGGTATTTGTTTGAGGAGGCTTTAGATTATTATAAGCTCATAAAAGAAGCTATTCCTGATGCGCAGTTACATATAATCAACAAGGGTGGCCATGATTATATAAATGAATGTTTGGACAAAGCGGGAATTAGTAAGGATTCAGTGCTCTTAGAGACCAAAGACCGTCTTGGTGTAATTTGTGCAATGCAATCAATGGATGTAGGTCTTTTTATAATAAAGCCACTGTATTCAAAAATTTCTTCTATGCCAACAAAATTGGGGGAGTTTCTTGGTTGTGGAGTACCATGCATATGTAATAGTGGGGTAGGAGATATGGCCGATATTGTCAATAATGAGAAAGTTGGCATAGTGTTAAATAGTTTTGATAGTATCGAAAAAAAAGAAAGTGTTTTGAGTTTATTAGAGTTGATTAAAGATCCAAATATCAAAGAACGGTGTCGAAAAACGGCGTTACAGTATTTTTCATTAAATAATGGAATTAGTTCGTATAATAATATTTATCATTTATTAGATGATGTCAAACAAAAATAATTCATCAAAGGGATCAATTCTAATTATTTGCCCATTTCCAAAAGATGTTGCTGCAGGACAGAGACTAAAGTATGAGCAATATTTGAACCATTGGAGAGAAAATGGATATGAAATAACCGTCTCTCCCTTTATGAGCCAATCCATGTGGACAGTGGTTTATCTACAAGGGAGATATTTCGCAAAGATATTAGGCACGATTAGAGGTTATTTTCACAGGTTTTATGATCTTTTTCGGATATCCAAATATGATATTGTTTATGTTTTTCAGTGGGTTACTCCTTTTGGATCTACTTTATTTGAACGCATTGTTAGATTATTATCAAAAAGACTTATTTATGATATCGAAGACAATACAGTAACAGCTGTTAGTAGTAGTGTTAACAGTGTTATTGCTCCTTTGAAAAATCCAAATAAAAATAAATTTCTAATGAAAGTTGCTGACTATGTTATCACTAGTTCGCCAATATTAAATAAATATTGCATTGATGTTAATAATAAAAGGAAGTGTAAATACATTTCTTCATCTGTTAATACTGATTTATTTTTACCTATTAATTCTTATAATAACAAAAGAAAAGTTGTTATTGGATGGACAGGAACATTTAGCTCCAAAGAGTATCTTGATTTACTAAGAAGCGCATTAATAGATTTGAAAAGCAAGTGTGATTTTAAATTGCTTGTTATTGGTAATTTTGAATATGAGTTTACAGAAATTGATTTGGATGTTATTCAATGGAGTAGTGATAGTGAGGTTCAAGATATGCAAAAAATTGACATAGGTATTTATCCACTCTCTGATGATCCATGGGTTTATGGGAAAAGTGGACTTAAAGCTATTCAATATATGGCTTTTGGTTTGCCTGTAGTGGCCACCAATATTGGAACAACGTCTCAAATTATAGGTCATATGAAAAATGGTTGTCTGGTAAATACTGATAAGGAGTGGGTAGAAGCTCTTGAGGAGTTGATTAAAAACCCAGGATTAAGAAAATCACTTGGAACCAATGCCAGAAAGGTAGTTGTTGAAAAATATTCAATTAGCTCGATTAAAAAGGATTACCTTTCTATTATTAATGAACTTTATAGGAAATAAATTATGCCAAAGAAGAAGATTTATATTGCTGGTTGTGGAGGTATGCTTGGAGAGGCTTTCTATAGTGTTTTTAGCCAAGATTATGATTTAATGTGTACAGACATCGATGTAAATGATGATTGGTTAAATTATCTAGATTTCAGGGATTTGGAATCATATAGAAAAGATGTTGAGTCATTTAAACCTGACTATCTTTTTCATTTGGGTGCATATACTGATCTTGAATATTGCGAACTTCACCCTGACGATACATATACTACTAATACGATGGCTGTAGAAAATGCTACATATATCGCAAATAATCTAAATATTCCGCTTCTTTATATTAGCACTGCAGGTATTTTTGATGGCGCTAAAGATGTGTATGACGATTGGGATCACCCTAATCCATTAGGCCACTATGCAAGAAGTAAGTATGCTGGAGAGGTTGCTGTTATCCAAAATATTACTAATTATCTTGTTTGTAGAGCTGGGTGGATGATGGGTGGGGGGCCTAGTAAGGATAAAAAGTTTATCCAAAAGATTATGTTACAACTCAAACAAGGAAAAGATGAGTTATTTATTGTTGATGACAAGTTAGGCACTCCGACTTATACACACGATTTTGCACATAATGTGAAACTATTGCTAGAAAAGGAGTACTGGGGTCTTTACAATATGGTATGTGGCGGCATTACAGGTCGCTATGAAGTTGCCACTGAGCTTATTGATATATTAGGCTTGAATGATTCGGTTAAAATCACTCCAGTCACATCAGATTATTGGAAAGAAGAGTATTTTGCTGATCGACCACCATCAGAGAGACTAATTGATAAAAAACTTAATCTACGAGGTGCAAATATAATGCGAGATTGGAAAGTTTGTCTAAAAGAATATGTGGAAGAATATTATCAAGGATATTTGTCAGAATAATTGGCAAGAATTTTTTTATGAATAATATCGATCAGCACACTGTATCTAGTTTTGGTAATGAATGGAGTGATTTTGACCAAAGCAAAATGTCAGATATTGAAGCTCAGAAAGTATTTGATGAATATTTTAGTATCTTCCCTTTCGATTTACTAACAGAGAATTCAGAAGGTTTTGATATGGGGTGTGGTAGTGGTAGATGGGCGCGTTTTGTTTTACCAAAAGTTAAGCATCTACATTGTATAGATCCATCGGACGCAATTGAAGTCGCTCGTCGTAATTTATCTGATTTTCGTAATGTATCTTTTCACAAAAGTTCAGTTGACGAGGTGTTATTATCAAAATCTAGTCAAGATTTTGGCTATTCTCTTGGTGTGTTACACCATGTTCCGAATACAGAAAAAGCCATTAAATCTTGCGTTGATCTGTTAAAGACAGGGGCACCACTATTACTTTATCTATATTATAAGTTTGATAATCGACCTTTCTTTTATCGAATTATATGGATGATTTCTGACGTATTTAGACGTGTAATTTATCATCTTCCATTTTGGGTTAGACGTAAAGTAACTGATGTTATTGCTATGACAGTTTATTTTCCTTTAGCTAGATTAAGTCGTATTCTTGATCTATTTGGTGTTAATGTTTCTAACATACCGCTTTCTTATTATAGAAATCACACTTTTTATACAATGAGAACTGATTCACGTGATCGTTTCGGAACCCCTCTTGAGAAGAGGTTTACTAAGTCGCAGATTGAAGCAATGATGAAAAATGCTGGTTTGAGCGATATTTGCTTTTCTGATAGTGCTCCATATTGGTGTGTTGTGGGAATTAAACTATAATCATAACCATGTTTAAATTGGTTAATTAGCTGAATATGTGTGGAATAACTGGAATTTTCGGTAATCTTAAAAAAGAGGAGTTTGAGAGCTCTATACATAAGATGTCATTATCATTAAGCCATAGGGGGCCAGATGACAAGGGCACTTGGATTAATCAAGAAGATGGTGTTGCATTTGGGCATCAAAGATTATCAGTCGTAGATCTTTCATCAGCTGGCCATCAGCCTATGAACTCGCCTTGTGGTCGATTCACTATTGTTTTTAATG
>Ga0209776_1001739_pt1 | contig 10584 bp, 9 predicted proteins | sample SaaInlLV_10m_DNA_3_FD_184670 | JGI IMG/M metagenome (GOLD analysis project Ga0209776, IMG submission 184670) | Marine microbial communities from expanding oxygen minimum zones in the Saanich Inlet - Saanich Inlet SI073_LV_165m_DNA (SPAdes) (version 2) | ecosystem: Environmental > Aquatic > Marine...
AGCTTGTTGGGGCTTCATTTAAAGATCGTGAAAATTTCATGAAAAAATTAAAAGAAAATATGATTGATTCACGCCCTGTATTTAGTCCAATGAGCAGTCTGCCAATGTTTGAAAGGCGAGTAGAAAATCCAATTTCTTATCGTATTGGATCATCAGCGATTAATTTACCAAGCGGTCATAATTTAAAAGAGGGTGATATTGAATATATTTGTGAAATTATCAATAGAATAACAAAATCTATATGACTTTCAAAGTAAAACTTTTTTATATATGTCTAATAAACTATATTTCAGATTTGTATGTTGGGTGTGTTTTATTTTTTAAAATTAAATCTCTTCCTCTTGGGGTGGTTGTAGCTAGGGGGTTGAGAGGTCAATTACTCTCTATTGCAATATATAATCATCTAAAGGAAAAATGAAATAGCTATGAAAATCGCTTTCATCCAAATTTCCGGAGGAGTTGGAGCCCAAATAATAGGTTGCATAGCTACTAAAGCTCTTATTGATAAAGGTTACTGTATCTTTAGGGACGGCCGGTATTTTGGAAGACAAGGCAGAAAATGTATTCCAAATGGAATTACTTATTTTGATAAAGTGCTATCGGATTCTATTTTAAAGTTCAATATTTTTGAAAAAAATAGATTTATCTGTAAGCTTGTTAAGATATTTTTTTTATGCGGCTCAAAATTTTTCGGCAGCTCTATAATATTTTATGAGGATATATCTTCTGATAGAAAATCAGCTTTGAATGAGGCTGCAGAATATGTAAACAGTAATAAGGCATCGGGCCTATTGGAGACGATTAAATCTGATTTATTTGGTTCGTTGCGCGCTGGCCATACCGCAAACGTTGTAGCGCATGTTCGAAGGGGAGACTATATTGCTGCAGGTCTGCCGCTAACGCCCCTGGAGTCTATATTTGAAATGGTCAAGAAAATGGCGTCAAGCAAATCTTTCGATCTACTGATTGTGACCGACACTCCTAAGCTAATTAAATTAGAGTTAATTAATAACGTACACCAGGATGTTAACTTTGTTATTCAGCGCTCAGAATTACTAGAGGATTTATACACGTTAATTAATGCTGAAACTTTTTTTGCTTCAGACTCCCAGTTTTCTATAGTAGCAATATGGCTTTCTGAGACTATGAAAAAAATTGCATGTCCAGTTCGATTTAAACGTGAGAATTTGATCAGCCCTGTAAAATATGAGCGCATTGAATGGTATTGAAAAACGAAAAGAGATTGAAGAATGAGGCTTTAATAATAATCCTTTCACATAACAGGCTAGATTCCGTTATAGAAACTCTCTTGTCTGTAATAAATGCTGCTGAAGGCTTGGCTGATATTGTTGTTTCTGATAACTCTTCGGACGAAGAGGTTGCTATCCAAATTACAAAACGATTTAGCGATATTCCGATAGTTATTCAGACTGAAGCAAAAGGACCGATCCCCCATCTTAATGCTGCAATTGATTTTGCGCTATCCCAATCTTACAAATATCTTACTATATTTCATGACGATGATTTAATGATTGAAAATTTTGTCTCAAATAGCCTAAAAGATTTGAAGTCCGATAATCAGCTTGTGGCAACCGCGAGCAATGCATATATAGAGATGGATGGGGCAATAAAAAGAACCTGCTACAAGAGGGCGGGGATATTTTTATGTTCTTCACATGTTGAATTTTTGAAACATTATTTAAGCCTATCTGAGAACGGTGTAGCTCCATTTCCAGGTTACATGTATAGGGTATCTGCTCTAGTCAAAAGTAGATTTGATATATCACAGGGCGGAAGACATGCCGATGTTAGTTTTCTCAATGAGCTTTTAAAAAAAGGGGACATTAATTGGAGAAGTGATGTCAGTATGATTTATCGTGTTCATTCAGGGTCATCCGGGGGGGATGAGCTTATAATCGACCGGAATTCACAGATAAAGTATGCAAAAAACTTTTTCCCACCTAATAAAGCAAACTTTAATCTATTAAAAGGGTTTAGATGCTACTACGTTATCAGGAAAAAACGGTTAAGCGGGAAAAGTATTCTTGATCTCGTGCTTAATAAGCAATATAGGAAAATAAGTATTTACTATATTTTAAATGTAATTAGAGTAAGAATTTTTAAGTTAAAATTATGATTACAGATAAATTATTACTTAGAAAATAATGACCTTGGAATCTATTAAAAATGCTGGGTATGAGCGCGCTTTCAGAGAGCATGGATATATAAACCGATTGAGAGATATCATAGGTAGAATCAGGTGATTCAAGCATGTATAGTTGTTTCATCCCCATACCAGAATAATCAAATTTTTGATTTATCTAACTTGACCTTGAATCGTGATAATTGCCTGCTTGGATTTTACTCATTAAGACAAGAATTTTCCAAAATTGGAGTTCATTTATCAACTTCTGATGTTGTAAATCTGGATGATTCTAGTATAGTCATATACAATGAAATGCCAAAGAAAATGCCAAATAGGCAGGATAAAAATAAATCCTATTTATTGCTTTTTGAGAGTGAATTGATCAGGCCAGATAATTGGGATTTGGAAAAGCATAAGTGCTTTAACAAAATATTTACCTGGAATGATGAATTTGTCGACAATGTCAAATATTTTAAAATTAATTTTTCATCTGAGTTTCCAGTATCAATACAAAAAAATATTTCCGGTAAAAAGAAGCTGTGTACTTTAATTGCAGGTAATAAAGTAGTCAGTCATCCGTTAGAACTTTATTCAAAAAGAATTGAAGCAATACGCTGGTTTGAAAGAAATCGGCCTATGGATTTTGATTTGTATGGAATTGGGTGGGGTGAGTATAGTTTTACTGGCCCTAGAATATTTAGAGCGCTTAATAAAATAAAACCTCTGACCAAACTCTTGGCGTCAAAGTTTCCATCATATCAGGGGGTGGTGAACGAAAAGAAACTAACTTTAGAAAAATATAAATTTTGTATTTGTTATGAAAATGCAAGGGATATTCCTGGTTATATTACTGAGAAAATATTTGACTGTTTTATAGCTGGATGTGTACCAATATATTGGGGTGCGAACAATATTGACAAATATATTCCTAATAATTGCTTTATTGATAAAAGAAAATTTGATGATTACGAGGCGCTTCATCAATTTATTAACAACATGAAAGATAGTAAATACAGTCATTATCTAGAAAATATAGAGATTTTTTTAAATAGCAAAAGTATTAACCAGTTCAGCGTCAAATATTTTTCTAAAGCTATCTCGTCTAATATTTAATATGATTAACCGTGAATTAAGTGTGCTGATAGTTGGCAGGGTGCTGCAAATCATTATTGCGCTTATGGCTATTAAAATTGCTACTAAATTCTTGCAAGCCGACGAGCTTGGAAACTTTTATCTGTTAGTAAGCATTACAGGATTTTTTAGTTTGTTTATGGTTAACCCTATAGGTCAATATATCAATCGAAGAACGCATGATTGGCATAAGCAGAAGAAGCTACTCAATGTTTTTTATTTATATAACTATTATTTAATTTTTTTAACCTTGTTTTCTATAATTATAGTGTATTTATTGCATTATTATAATATTGGAGACAATATAAATTTCTCACTATTTTTAATAATAGTACCAATATATATCTATTTCCATAGTTGGAATCAAACTATTATCCCCATGATAAATATACTGGAAGGTAGGGTTGCATTTGTTCTATTTACTATAGCTTCACAATTGTTATTTCTTATTATTTCATATCTTTTGATTACTCTACTAGATGAAAAAGGCGCCTTATGGTTCCTTGGGCAGGCTATCGCTTTTGGCATTGTAGGATTGATATCGTTAGTGTATTTCATAAAGAAATTTCATATTGGCTTTGATGTCAAAGCCGCACACCGATATGTAAATAATAAAAATGTAAGAAATATGCTAAATTTCTCCGCCCCACTGTCAATAAGCGTACTATTTTTTTGGCTACAGTCTCAATCATATGGAATTATTATTGAAAAGAACATAGGGTCGGAATTCTTAGGATATTTTGGGGTTGGGATGGCTATCGCGTTTGCAATTTCAAGTGCATTTGAGGCGATAGTTATGCAGTATTTATATCCAAAGATGTATCAAAGTATGAGTGATAATAATAAATTTTCACGCATGATCTCAAATATTAGTAATCTCATTTTGCCTATTTACTTCTACCTTGCTATATTTGTAACAATATTTGCAATTAATATTGTTACAATTTTGGTAGATGAAAAATATTACTCTTCATATATTTTTGTAATATTTGGCATATGGGTGGCTTTTTTCAGGATGTCTTCAAATATTATCTCTAACATTGCGCACTCAAAGATGAAGACTAAGAAATTAATTTTACCTAATATTGTTGGGGCTATTATTGCAGTGACTGGAGTAACAATAGCTACTAATTTTGAAAATTATGATTTTTTTATTCCATTATCATTGCTGCTCGCTAGTATGATTTCTTTCTTTGTTAATTTTAGAATCATGAGTAACATATTGCATATCAATCTAAAGGTTAAAAATTTCTTGATGATCTCTCTCTTTTCTTTGCCACTATTAATCAGTTTATTTTTCTCTGAATATCTCAACGATGTCTTATTTTCAACCTTTATTGTCGGCATGTTTGGCCTATATTTTTGCTATAGTCTGTATAATTTTTTCATAATAAATCAAAAAGAAAGTTCAATGTAATGATCAATCAGCCCCTGGTGAGCATTTGTATCCCTCATTTCAATAATAAAAACACTATCTCTCAAACGTTAGATAGCTTGTTGAGTCAAACGTATCAAAATATTGTAATCAAGGTGTTTGACAATGTGTCGGATGACGGTAGTTGGGAAATTGTTAAGGAGTATGCAGAAAAATATTCTAATATTCGTGCGTTTCAAAATAGTGAAAATATTGGTGGCGAGGCTAACTTTACAGAATGCATCCAGGGTCTTGAGGGAAAATACGGTGCTATCTATCATGCTGATGATTTATATCACCCTTTAATAGTTGAGACGCAAGTCAAGTATTTGTTAGAAAATGATATTTCAGCAGTCTTTGTTAGGGCAAATATTATTGATGACAGATCGGAGAATATTGGTGAACAATTTTTCCCTAATGAGATTAAAGAAAATGACTATTATCAGCTTGATTTTGAAAAATTATTTAGTCTTATTTTGAAATATGATAACTTTCTGATTACTCCAAGTGTAATGGCTAGAGTTGATCTTTATCAGCAGCAAGTTAAATCTTGGAATGGAAAAGAGTTTAAAACATCTGCAGATTTAGATGTGTGGTTAAGATTTAGTCTGATCAAGGATGTGGGAATAATAACAAAAAAGTTGATCTCATACCGATTGTCAAAGTCAAGCTACTCTTATAGAGTTAAATTTACAAGAATTTTACCAAGGGATATGTTTCTAGTGACTGACTATTACTTGGACAAGTACAAGCAATTAAATTTTAATTTATCTGATTATCAATATTTGATGTTTAAGGATAATATTATAGTTATAAGTAATCGAATCTTTAATGGTAATTTAGTTAAATCTAATGAGATTAAGTTGGGTAATTTGAAAGTTATTAGTAGACTTCTTTTCTCTAAGCAAAAAACTAAAGTGTATATTTATGCATTATTGATAAAAATTGGCCTATATTTCAATGCAAATAAGATTCTATTGAAGTTTGTTGCATTGGTAAATAAAATTCCTAATAGCATCAAATGATTTTAAACTTGAGTCCATTTAAATTAACTCTGTTAATCATTGTTTTAATTAGTTACCTAATTTTCTTTTTGGCTAGTTTGAGCTCGTACCCTGGATCAGGAATAATATATTCATTGTTTTCCTTAATATATGCAATTTTAATATTTGGTGCTATCTTAAAGTTTAGGTCGTATAGTTATTTATTTCTTAGTGTTTTTCTGTGGCTAGGGCTGTGGTTTAAAATGTCGGTCCACTTAATCCTTGACTATCCGTACGGCGAAGCTACAGGTAATTTTTATATAATTAATGGAAACATGGATGACGTTGCAATTGTTGCATCAGTGGGGGCGTTGGCATTGATAACGGTGTATTTATTTTTCCTTCGCTTAAATATAAAGAGCCCTGTTGAAATTTCGACTAAAAGTAAGAAATACCCCGTACATTATAAATTTTACCTTAATAACAAGAATAAAATATTTTTCATATTTTGGAGCATGGTATTAGTTACAGCAGCTTCAAACATTTTTTTCAATATTCAGATCAGTGGCTTGGTGCCGAGCACAATACTTGTTTACCCATTGAATGCTTTGGTGTATTGGGCTCTTTCTATTGGGTTCATTTTAACTTTTACGTTTATGATCGGCTGGAGATGTAGGTTAGAGGGTGTGCCTCCTTCTATGTTGCAATTATTGTCGATTGGTCTATTGGCATCTGTGACTTCCATTGCTATTTTAAGTAGAGGTCAATATGTGTTTATTGTATCTGCAGTTTTTGTATACACGCTTTTTAACTATAAATTTATTTTCCATTCTAGTAAGAAAAGTGCGCACAGTAAATTTAGTCTATTGCTATTGATTCTTAGTTATTTAGTGTTTTTTTATATTGTTATTGTTAGTGTAGATTTTTTAAGAGGATATTATTTTGACATGTCGTTAGATGCAGGGAATATCGTAGCATCGCTCTCGCTAGATAAATTTTCAACATCATTAACAGATTATTCTGGATTTTCTAGAATGTTTCTACAACTGGCGGTAGATCGCTGGATTGGTGTAGAGGGTATTATGGCAGTTACATCATACCCAGATAAAGGGACTGCATTGATTCTAGAGGCTTTAACACGTACTCACAATGTTGGTGAAATTGATATTTATCAAAAAATTTCCAATTCACATTACAAGGATATGGATAATTTTAGAGTTTCTTTTGCAACAATACCCGGAATATTCGCTTTTCTTTACTACAGCGGATCTCTATTGGTTGTTTTTTTTGGGTCTTTTGTGATGGGCACTTTAATGCTATTTTTTGAATATTTCGTAAAGCGCATGCTAAAATGCAGTTTGACATCTGTAATTATTTCTATATCTTTGTCCAATATAGTTTCTCAGTTTGGCCTGTTTCCGGTTAATATTTTTAAGTCACTATTTATATTGTTAATATTTCTGATATTTGCAAGGATCATTATTTCTAGTGAAGCTATTATTTTTTATCTAAGATCGAAAACCTCCCTCCTTTAATTTTAAATAATATGAAATTTTCAATCAATTTTCACATCCTTAAAAAACCATATCTTATTATTTTTTCATTGATATGGTCGCTTTTATTTTCTGTAAGTTTAATGAAATACCAAGGATCTGCATTTGCATTTACTCTATTTTCATTTTCTTTCTTAATCTTATTATTTCTGGGTTTTTATAAAAATAAAAGTTATGCATTTATGTATTTGGCTGTATTTTTATGGCTAGGATTTTGGACTAAACTGGTGGCACACTTGTTACTTGATTATGAATATATAGAGCCAATCGGTGTATTTTCTGGATCTACTGGAGAATGGGACCAAGTTTTATGGGTGTCGACTATTGCATGCCTTGGTGTTATTATCGGTCGTTTTTTGTATGCAATATTAAATTTTAAAGTGGCAGATGATAATCAGAATAACAACGTTTATCCTGAATGGTATCCTACGATTAGAATAAAAGTTTGGGCTTTGTTTATTGTTATTGTTATATTAGCAACTGTTTCAAATACTGTATTAGGCATTAATCAAATTGGACTTTCTCCACGTACAATATTGCCTTGGCCACTCAACGCCCTTATATCATGGATAGTTAGTATCGGTGGAGTTATGGGGCTGGCTACACTAATATGGTGGGATATTTCATTAAAGAAGGGTGTGTATCCTGCTCTTTTTGCTATCACCATAGAAGCTTTTATTTCATCAATATCACTCTTTAGTCGTGGTGTATTTATTTTTCATTCAATCCCACAATTCATTGCATTGTATAAAAATAAATTGCTAGATAATTTTTCTAAAAAAAGACTTGCCATTGTCGGGTGCTTTATTTTAATATTTTTTGTATTATCTCTTGCCATCGTTTCTGTGTTAAGGGCGAATTTTTATTCTCAGGATGGAGTAACAACAACAACCAAGGCTCAAGTTTCTTTAAGTAGGCTGGAAGTTTTGAAAGGAGGCATTGCTAGAGTTAAAACATTGATTAGACAGGGCGGGGATCACAAAGATCATTTGACTGAACTCCTAATAGAGCAGGAAGAGTTGCAAATGAAAGTCTCAAATTCCACATCTGATTTTAGATTGAAATTGATAAATATAAATGAAGATACTCGAGAAATTCCTGACAGTATTAACGATAAAAATGTGATCATTAATCACCAGGTTCAATCTGATAGAGTTAATGAAAGCGTAGCCTTGACCTTGGAAGATTTTTATGATCAATTAACACTAAGTAGGCTGGAAGTTTTGAAAGGAGGCATTGCTAGAGTTAAAACATTGATTAGACAGGGCGGGGATCACAAAGATCAATTGACTGAACTCCTAATAGAACAGGAAGAGTTGCAAATGAAAGTCTCAAATTCCACATCTGATCAGGTTCAATTTGATAGAGTTAATGCAAACGTAGCCTTGGAAGAGTTTTATTATCAATTAACACAAGGTGTATTTCTTAAGGTGTTAAGTCTATCTGTGGATAGATGGGTTGGATTAGAAGGTATTATGGCAGTAGTTTCTTACCCTAACAAAGGAAGAGCGTTAATCATTGATGCATTTGTAGAAAAGAGAACGCTGGGTGGAGTGACTAAGTATCAAGAAATAGCCAATTCTAAATATCAATGGGTGGATTCAAATGTTTGGCAATTTGCAAGCCTTCCCGGGGCTGTGGCATTTTTATATTTTAGTGGTTCGTTCTGGATTGTTTTATTTGGAATGATCTTGTTTGCGTTTTTAGTGCAATTTTTGGAATTTCTAATTTACAAAGGCACTAGAAACCCCATTCTTTGTTCATTGTTAGGAGTTTCTATTGCGAACAATGTGACACAATTTGGAATTGCGCCTGCGCAAGGTTCAGTTTATTTATTTATGATTTTTGTTGGTATTTTGGCAATTGTAATTGTCCAAAATTTAAAGTTAATTACAAATAAATTATTTTCATAATAATTCTATATAAATATGACCAATAAAGTTTTAATTAATGCATTTGGGATTGGGGATTCTGGGGGCTTGACAGTTTTAGAAAAGCTTTTGGATGAATTGTCAACCAATGAGCTTTATTATTATTATATTGTTTGTAATAAAAACAAAAATATCAATCAATTAAAGAAAAAGTATCAAAAGCTTGCCAACTTTACTTTTGAGGTTGTCCCTAGTAAAGGCTTTCTATATAGATTGTATTATGAAAACATTGTGTTTAGAAAACTTATTAAAATTAATCATATTGATTTGATATACAATTTCTCTGGATCGGTGCAGTTTTTTGTTAAAACACCGCAAGTAACCAAATTGCATAATCTACTTTTTTTTTCTAAAAAACTTGATACTATCTATAAGATTAACTCACAACTGCCTTTATGGGTTAAGCAAGTTTTTCTTAAAAGACTAGTGTTTAAGTTTATGTTAAATCAGTCAAAATGTATTGAGATTCAATCTAATCATGTAAAAAACAATTTATCAAATTTTATAAATATTAGAAAGAAGTTATTTTTTGTGAAGAGTGATATTGACGTATCTGACAATGTATTTCATTCGCCGAGAAAATATAATTTTTCAAAAAAAATAAAATTTTTATATATTGTAGGGCCTCATTTTGAATACCCACACAAAAACCTTGTAGACTTTACAAATTCAATGCTTCGTTTGAATGAAAAAGGCGTTGATTTTGAAATTAATATTACTTTAACTAGTAATCAATTAAATAACTCAAAAGTTTGGGATTTATCTTTAAATTCAAAGACAAATTTCCTTGGTTATATAAGTGACCAAGAAAAAATGACAGAATTATTTTGTGACAATACAATTCTAATCTCTACTTCTATCATTGAAACATTGGGTCTGCACGTAATAGAAGGCATAAAAAATGGGGTAATCACCATTGTTCCAAATGAAAATTATGCTAATTTAGTTTATGGAAATCATATGTTTAAATATGAACTGTTTAACTATAATTCGTTATTGGATACTATAATGGGTGTGATTAATTATAAAAGTCCTTTTAGTGAAATACTTATATCTTTACAGGGCGATTTGAAGAGGAATGAAATGAGAAAATTTAGAAATATTTTGGAAATATTTGACAGGGTTATAGATGTTTAAAAATAAAATTTTATTAATAGCTGGCGGTACAGGGTCGTTCGGAAATGCTGTACTAAGGAGATTTTTGACTACTAATATCAAAGAGATACGGATTTTCTCCAGGGATGAGCTTAAGCAAGATGATATGAGAAGGCTTTACAATGATGATAAGCTTAAGTTTTATATTGGTGACGTAAGAGATAAAAATTCAATTGACGATGCAATGAGGGGGGTTGACTATGTCTTCCATGCCGCCGCTCTCAAGCAAGTGCCATCGTGTGAGTTTTATCCCATGCAGGCTGTTAAAACC
>Ga0209776_1001759_pt1 | contig 10497 bp, 14 predicted proteins | sample SaaInlLV_10m_DNA_3_FD_184670 | JGI IMG/M metagenome (GOLD analysis project Ga0209776, IMG submission 184670) | Marine microbial communities from expanding oxygen minimum zones in the Saanich Inlet - Saanich Inlet SI073_LV_165m_DNA (SPAdes) (version 2) | ecosystem: Environmental > Aquatic >...
ATTTGAGATAAGACAGGCTTTTTAATGATGGGTAAATATTTACTGTCAATAATCATTTTGATTAGCTTTCCAACTCAAGCAGCACCCCAATACGGCACAGTCACAGTATCAAAAGTAATCAGTGTCTACGATGGCGACACCTTTAGAGTCAACATAGATTCACTGCCTCCTATAGTGGGTAAAAACATTCCTATTAGAGTGAATGGAGTAGATACTCCAGAGATACGAGGAAAGTGTGAATATGAGAAGAAATTAGCCCTTAAGGCGAGAGACTTTGTTAGAGCTAAACTAGCTAACGCTAAAGAGATTAAGTTAACCAATCTACAAAGAGGCAAGTACTTTAGAGTAGTAGCTAATGTGCTTGTTGATGGTGTTAGTTTGGAGAGGGGGCTACTTGATAATGAGTTGGCTTACAGTTATGATGGCGGCAAGAAATTGAAATGGTGTAGTTAATGGCATATGATGTGACAATTGCCGGTCTTTCAAAAGACGAAGAGGTGATATTTGATATTAAAACAAATTGGATAAACGGCGTCTATTTAATAAGTGATAAAAGATTCCATAGTTATGAGGTTAATTCAGGTTATTTGGATATGTCGGCTAGCTTAAGCATTAGTGAAATGAAAGAATTTCATAAAGAGCATGATAGTGAATTTGCTAGAGATGAATATAAAAAAGAGATGAAGTTTTTAGATGATGCATTGGATGTGTATGGAGATAAGGCCTATTCTCGTTTTGTTGTCAATATTGCTGAATGGTAGCTAGCTTCTATGAGTTAAAATTCAATTATGAACTCGCCATTGTTAAGTTTCTTGAACTCAATGAAGTCTTTGCCATAGTCATGCAGAGTGTCAGAAGTGATTCTTTCATTTTTCTTTAATACACCAGCTTTTTCGAGGTTGCCTTTTATAAGCTGCCCCAGGGTTGATCTTCCACCTGACTCTTTGGATGATGAGATATTTTTGCCTCCATCTGCATGGACTTTCATATTTACTCGATAGTATTTATCTTCATTTTTTACATAAGCAATAAATTCTCCTGATCTTGATTTTTTCCCACCATCTGCATCAATCAACTTGCTATTAGGATAAAAGTCACTCTTTCTCTCTTTGGAGGTTGATGTTAATTCAACTTCGTACCAAGGTCTTGGAGAGTATTGACCGTTTTGATTTTTTCTACCCTTATCAAAAAATAGATTTAAAGAAGATGCTGGCTGATCGTCCACTCGCAACTGAACTGAGCAGCTTCCTACAATGGTTTTGGTGTGCGGGTATTCGGCGCTACTGATTTCACAATCGTTTAAAGTTTTTTTTGTAGATGTAGCCGGCCTGTTTCTATTTAAATCTACCTTGCTTAGAGGAGAGGTAGTATCGCGATTGAATAGATAGTCAATATACCCCGATATTCCTGTAACTGTACTTTCATTGCTGACTTGTATAGTGCACTCATCTCTTTTACTGAAACCATAGGATGAAAAGTTTGAAGATCCTACGTAGATCTTATCTTTGTGATTAAACTCTAGTTTGTATATTTTTCCGTGATACTCTTTCCTGGAAATGTAAACGCCGTTTGTCGGGTTGTCTAATCTAAGCCTGGAGTCTAGAGTAGTTAGGGCGTCTAATTGCTCTTGACGAACCCCTTTGTGATAAATCATTCCAAAAAGAATTCTACAGGTTCCTTTTTTTCCAATTTTAACTAGTCTATCTTGGAAATCAGATATTTGAGAAGCGCCAAAGTATCCTGAAGCTATAGATATTCCATTCGATTCTTTCATATCTATACTAAACTGTTTTTCTAGTGTGCCACCATAATCCACGTTGTTTGTATAAATATTATCGTACATAGCTACCTATATATTAATATTTGGCTTGATTGAATCATATTCAATGTTTGCAAAACTATCTAACAAGGCCTTAAAAATAACTTTTATACCATCAGGAGGAACCGCCATTCCGATTTGTTTACGTACGCTTTCTTTTTTTCCAATAAAAGAGAAATTATCAGGAAATGTTTGCAATCTAGCCCTTTCTCGATTTGTTAGTGCTCGATTCTCTGACCAGTGATACATATGTGTTCCACCACCACCACTTCCGGTTACGGTATATGAAGGTTTATTAGGGTCGAGTCTTTTGTATATGTTGCTTAATCGCGCCCCCTTGACGTTTAGTCTTAAGTTTTTTGGTATTTTCTCAGACCAGGCATTCTCTCCTGGGCCTATATACTTTAAACGCTCAATAACTTGTTTTGATTGATTTGTTGCAACATGATTATCAGCATCTTTTGATATAGGAGGGGTAGAAATACACTCGCCGGATGTGTTAAATTTACCAATATGGGTTGGACTTGGTACCTTGTATTCCACATTAAGGTCCTTTCTAATGCCAACTATAATAATCCTATGTCTGGCCTGGGGGACGCCATACTGCTCAAATTTATATAAATGAGGAACGATATTGTATCCAGTCTCAACCATTGAGGATAGTATAAGCTTCAAGGCTTCTCCTTTGTCAGAGCTAGAAAGACCTCCAACATTTTCCGCAATGAACCACATTGGTTTATGAATCTTCAAATATTGAATGCCATATGAATATAAGGGGCCAAATTTACCTTTAAGGCCTTTGGATTCCCCAACAATACTAAAATCATTGCAAGGAAAGCCGAAAGCAAAGCCATCACATTTTTTGAGTGAAGAGATGTTTAGCGTTCTAACGTCATCATGTATAACATTTTCATGATTAGGCTCACCATGTATATTTTGTGAATATGTCATGCAGGTGTCTCGATCATAGTCAGACGCCCAAAGTGGTTTTATACTAAATTCTTTATCATTGGAGTCAATTGATTTTCCACTGTGAATGGCACCTAGAGCAATACCACCAGGGCCGCAAAAAAATTCACCTAATTTAAATTCCATAGCCTATTAATGAGTTTTAATATTATTAAAGTATGTATGTTAAACCAATTTTATTTAAAGAAGTAAGATAGCGTGATCTTCATAGCATTGTTTTCAAGGCTAATATTATAATCCTGATATTTTCATTAATCGAGAGATAGGTATATCTAATGCATTAGATATTCGTCCCATATTAATAAGCGCAATATTATGCTCACCCCTTTCAATGCCACCCATATAAGAGCGATCTATTCCAGCCAGCTCGGCAAGTCTTTCCTGGGATATGCCTTTGTTGAGTCGAATAGATCTAACCGCTTCACCAAATGCTAGCAATTCTAAGTGTTGCGAAGTATTTTTATATGGTCTTGCCATACAAAAGATGATAGGTTTATAATGAATATATCACCACGGGATATAGTACCAATTTAAGGCAAATTTAACACTGAGGTACTGAACATTTGGTGAAGCATTTTTGATTAAAAAAGAAAAAATATGTTTGAAATTTTTTATATAACTCTAATTGGCTTTATTGGTCTTTTATTTAAGCAGTGATAGACCCAAACAGCATTTCTAATGGCATCACTTCGTTTGCCTCTTTATCTATTTTTATTGCGTTCATACTTTTTGTTTCGACCGACAACAGGGGCTTGGGCTGGTGTAAAAGGGCTGCTGATTTTTTTTACGAAAAACTTTATTACCCGGTTTATAAAACTATCCAATACATTCTTGTAGCAACAATTGTTGTTTTGTTTATTATGTCATTTAGAGCTGAATATCCTAAAAAAATAACCCACTATATCTGTGATAATTTTATCGAGTGTGTTATACCAAGAGACTCTGAATCTATGCAATTCTACGACACACCATATCCGTACAACAGAAAGGAGTTTATAAAACTAAACTCTTATAAGCTCGACCACAATGGCAGAAAAGATATGCGACGTATAGAGGGTTATTTTAAAGAGTACCCCTATTCTTTTTAAAAACAGACATAATTTATGAAGGAGAACGGATGGATACATCTAAACTTTTAAACTTTATTAGATGGGACTTACTATTGCCAGTCTCAGCACAAATGGGGTTTTAACAAATTTAAACGTGTATTCAAAAGCGTACATTTTAGCTATAGGGACATATTGGAATATAATTAAATTATGAGTAAAATCGACCCTAAAAGAGACGGCTGGAACGATAAAACAAATTTTCAAATAAATACTTATCCCGATGAAAAATTTGAAATGCCTGTCAATAGATCAAATCCATTAGGCCTACTGTGTGAGTTGGCCGTTCAAGAAGAGTGGTGTGAAGAGCTATATTGTGGCACTTGTGGACATACCCACTTCCGTTATGGACTATTAGAAATTGCACATGGTAAATCGCCAGCAGATGATGACTGGATTGTTAATAATAAAATTACTGATTATCATGATCTAATTGGTGAATTTCCTAAAACATTTTCAATTGAAGATAAGATTTCTATTCTTGAAATATGCCTAGAGACGAACATTAAGGAACCAAAAATACCATTTGACTACCTAGGGTTGGTGTTACATCATATTGCAGTAAAACGTGTAAATCCTAAGGTTTTACGCTCTCAAGGATATTCTACAGATGAGATAAAAGTCTTGCCAATTTGTAGAGCTAGAGTTTTGTATGAAAAGTTATCTAGAAAATGGGCCAAAGTTTTTGTAAAAACAGTTAATGTTGCATCTGGATTTTGGACTAAAGACAAGTCAATGCACTTCAATGTCAGCAACAAGTCCTATCACGATTTGAACAATATTATTAAAAGCCATCATAGGGTGTTAACTGCGCCTGATCTTCAGGCGATTGAAAAGGATTGGGAAAATCAAGAGTTTTTTAAAAAGGCACAGTCATAGTAGAGATTTAAGATTTCTCCTTTGTTGATCTGTAAGGTCCTCAATTTCAAGACTGGAGTTAACTTCAGCAGACACCTCGATAGCTCTTCTTTTTGGGTACATGTACTGAGCTAACTCTTTGTAAATATGTGCCGCAAGAGTGTAGTCTTGCCTCTCCATAGATTCTTTAGCTATTGTAGCTAGGCCTTTAATTGGATCGCATTCTAAATCATTTAATTGGTTAATTACTAGTTGTGTACGTTTGTTTTTTACACCTTTTGGCCTTCCACCTCTTCGCTCGCCTTTTATCGCACCTCTTGGCATACTTCCTCCTGTTTAATAAAGTAGTGATTTATAGTAAAAGTTCTTCTACAGGTTGTAGCCACAGTAGCCAGTGTAGCCGCCATATGAAAGTATTTAGTTTTTTGTCTTTTATAAATATCATGGCTACAACGGCTACAGTATTTTTGGATTTACTATGTATGTCGAACCTGTTAGAAGTAAATATCCATATTCACACAGCATGTTTAAAGCAATAGCCGCCTCTTGCGCATTAAGGCGTGGCCTTGGACCGCCTTGTTGAACACTTCTTAATGAAACCTCTGTAAGTTTCTTTTTTTTAATCCAGGATGTTAGTTTTCTGGCACAAGTAACACCTTTATCTTCAATGGCTCTTCGTTGTGTTCGAACCGCCTCATTGAGATGGAACTTGCCAAGTGCCTCAGCCCTTTCCCAAGTTTGAATATCAATTTCACTTTCAGAGTTGTTAAGTAGCATAGGGCTGTCAGCAATATGAAGTATTTGAGCCATTTTTACGGTTTGCGATACAGCTTTGCTGGCAATATCTCTCATGTCCTCTAGTTTATTCCCGGTTGCCATCATTTGCTCAATTTGGTTGTGAAACTTTCTTCTAGCTTTACTGGCTTCTTCAGATAATGTGACTTTATGAACTGATACACCATCTACTTCAGGTGGCTGAGCATCAAGTATTGTTTTAATCACATGGTTGTACTCATGCATGATTGACGCATCTAGTCCGAATTCATTTTCTCTCTCAAAGCGCGTTCCAACTAAAGACGGTAGGCGTATAGACCATATTCTTGCTAATGCACCAGACTCTCTAAGAGATGAATGTGATGCTACTTCTTGGTATTTGTCAGGCTGAACCATTATGCAAACATTGAGGCAAGGCTCATACATGATGAGCTCTTCTGGTGAGTCATCCTTTTGACTTTTTCCAACCCTATCTCGAGTAACTGTATCGCCAGTAATCCCAGCAAGATATAGGGCATCTCCAGTTCCCCCACCATTTGTGTACTTTCCTAATATTTGATCTAAAGCGCCCCTGCCTTCGCCTGACATTACGGCGTACTCCTCGCTTCGTTCATGCATCTTTTGGAATAATCTTTCTTCTGTGGTGTCAGTTGTGTAGAGGCTGGGCAATGGTGGCAAGTTAGGGCGTTGCTCTTCACTATCCATCAATTCTTGTTGAAGTAAGTTTAGATCCGCCCCTTTCTTTTTTGATTGTGACTTGATGCCTGCAATGGTACTATCAATGATCATATTTTTTGCTTTGGCATAATTTTTATCGTTTTCATAAGTTTCCATCTTTGCCTTGCACCAATCATCAAGCGGCCGTTTCATGTATTTGAATATTGGGCTTTTTCTTTCACCGCTTCCTGCTACAAGTGTAAAAAATAATGAAGGGTAATGTTCAAGCCCTGGTTTTTCAATTACTTTAGATTTTTTACCGATTGCTACAGCTACACAAGACAATCCAACAATCGCAGGAGATGCTATCGGAACTTTTGAAAACCTTGCTATCTCTTCAGCAGCACCTTTGATTACTTTAGGTAGCAACGCAAAGCTATAGTCAATTTTTGTGGGCTCACATGAGTTAGGAAGAGGTGTCAGCTCTTTCCACTCAAAAGACATGGCACACCTCCATGAATTGCTTTCTAACCGCTTCTAAACTTTCAAGACAATGCAAATCATTAAAATCTGTTGGTTTAGTAGATAAGTCTTTAAATATTGGCAATAACATATTTGCTCTAATATTCTTTGCCACATTTTCTGCTTTAATCTTGCCAGTATTGATTTGATTGAACTGGTCATTATCACCAGCAATAATGAAGTGAGAAGTTGGATGCTTGGACCTTAGCTCTTTGGCAGCGCCTTCTAAATTACCAGCATTAAAACACACTACAGTTGCAATATTGGTAGCTTGATAAATGCTCATTCCAGTTGCAAAGCCTTCACACAGTATTACCCTTGATGGGCTGGCATTAAGAAATCCAATAGGGTAGTAGCAACCTTTAATTCGTCCACCTTTGTAAAATCTTTTCGAGCCATCAGGGGTTATTGTTTGCAAACTCCACAGCGTATGTGACGAGTCATACAAAGGCACCACTATATTATTAGTATAATCTAGACGAATGTTATAGGTTTTGATTTGTTTACGAACAATGTAGGGGTGATTTGACAGTCCTTCTACAGTCAGTTGGCCCCATAACTTATTAACTTCTTTTTTAGCGATTGTATTGCGCTTAATGACGGCTTGCTTATTTTGATCTGCAATTCTTGCCATTTTCTTTGCATACTCCTTTCTTTGTTCATGCGTAAATTTAGATTTACTGGTATTACAATAGTTATATTTTTCACCAGTTTTCCAGTCTCCAAAAGCTCCTGAAATAAAATCATCATCTTGATGGCCGACATACCACGCATCTGCATGTTTACGACCCGGTGGCTTTATTCTATGGACTGATCCATCAAGTATTAGGTTGTGAACGCCAAATCCCGCCTCATTTATTGTTTGTTCAAATGTCATGGCTTTCCTCCTTTAGAATTGACCGAACGTGCTCAATCTGTTCTTGAGATAAAGACCATGTATTGATAATATTAGGCTTTCCAGTGCCAACCCAGTATCTTTTATCTGGGTTATGGTGTCTGTTAATTACCAGGCCACAGTGTTTGAATATCCTTAACACTTCAATAAGCTTCAAGCCTATCTGTGGAAATAGATTGTGTATGTGATACCCTTCACACAAAATCTTTAAAGCCCACATAGTTTCGGTACAATGTTTACCTGATAGATTCTCGAGGAGAGACTTTTTATCTACCCCTGCTGCCTGCAAACAGTAGGGGTTTTTTACTTTATAACTCATTGACTTTTCTCCTTCTGCTGAAGAATGAAATCGTCAATATCACTTTCTAGCCATCCAACCGACCGTATGCCCATTTTGATTTGTTTGGGGAATAATCCTTTGGACATTAGACGATAGATTGTTGCCACGCTAAGGTTGGTTCTGTCGATTACGGCATATTTACTTATGATTTTTAAACACATATATTTCTCCTGTAAAGTATTAAAATGCATCACTTTTTCTCAAGATGCGTGGCCAGAATACTTTAGGATTCAATACTATTAGCAGGCGATATTTTTTGTCTAAATTTCTGTTCCTGTTATATTTTGGAGCTGGATAGAGACTTTCTAATAATGTTTTTTATTGTCTTATCATCGAGCTGTATGCTATTTTTTTCGAAGCATATTTTTACGAGATTGAAGAACTTTCCAAATGGCTCTTTGGTTTTATTACTAGTATTGTATTTGTCTTTATAGCCTGTGTACTGTTTATATGCTTTATATGTAGACACTATAAAATTTTTACGAAAATCAGATTTATTGTTCTTGTCTAGTTCATCAAATTTGTCAATATATTTAGACGGCCTCAACTTTGTATTTTTATCCGTAAAATTATCGGGATTCAATTTATCAAGTTTAACCAAAAGTAATAGTATTGAATGATTTAACGATTCCAATGAGGGATTGCAGTTTTTATTAAGTGATAATAATTTTGATTGTTTTAAATCCTCATCAAGGATATTTAATTTCTCATTATGAGAATTAGTTGGCGGTATTGATGCATCAATAATATCTTTTATATTAATACTTTTTTCCTTATCAAGGCTATTCTTTAGTCTTTCAAGCGCTTGAATTTGGCCGTCAATCCCATAATCGTAACTTAGAAGCTCATATAGGTTGGTTGCCGCTGCATTAAGTTTTTGCCGTAAATTTCCTTTTTGTCTAAAAGTCTCTTGGTAATAATTTATTAAAAGAGCGTTAATTTCATTTAGAAAGTCCTTTTCTATAGTTTCTGTAGGTCTATTGGTAAGTGCACAATAAAAAAATTGAGGTGAAAAATTTTTAAACTTTATGCCAGCTTCTGATAAATTTTCTTTGGTGATCAATCTAAATGTTCTAAACATAATTTTTTTTAAGGCTGTCTAAATAATTACCCCATTCATCCATCATTTTTTTTCTATCATCAAGATATTCAGCATGGTTATATGCAGCCTTTACTTTATTGGGTTCAGTGTGTGAAAGTTGGCACTCTATAACGTCACTCCTATATCCTAGCTCATTAAGGCGGGTGCTTGCCATGTGCCTATAACCATGTGTCGTAAATTGCTCTTTACTAATTCCCAGGCTTCTTATGGATACGAGTAGTGCATTTGTAGTAATAGGTTTGTTTTTATTGCGCGGACTTGAGAATACGTAGTTGCTGTTAGTTTCAATATAACTAAGATTCTTTAGAATATCTAACACCTGGCCACTCATTGGAATTAAATGATCTTTCTTCATTTTCATTCTCGCACCCTTGACTCGAATAATTCTATCATTGAAGTCAACTTCATCCCATGTAAGATTAACAAGTTCGCCAGGCCTTAAAAAAACGTATGGCGCCATGATTAAAGCGTTTCGTACTTGATAACTTCCTTTATGCCCTTCAATGGTTCTTAGTAGCCATCCAATTTCTTTTGGATCTGTGATAGTTGCATAGTGTTTTTGTTTTTTCTTTTTAAATACATCGTTTGGCAAATCTCTAACTGGATTTACTGTAATTACTCCCATTCCAACAGCGTATGAAAATACTCGACTAGCAATGCCTTTAATTTTTCCTAAAGTATCAATCAGATCTCTGCTTTCAATATCTTTAAGAATTTTTAGCATCTCAGGTGCGGTTACCATGCCAATTGGCTTGGATCCAATGAATGGGATTAAGTAGCACTCAGCTCGCTGAATTACATCATGCGCATAGTTATCAGACCATTCATCTTTTTTATTGTGATGCCATTCCACAAACATGTCTTTAAAAGTTAAGGAATTCACTTCTTGGACATTTTTATGTTCTTTTGGATTGAAGCCTTGTTTGATTAGCTGCTTGTTTTTATCTCTGGACTGTCTAGCATCTAGTAATGACATCCCAGGGTAATATCCAAGTGTCATCATGTTGTATTTATTATCAAATCTATATCTAAGTCTCCAAATCTTTGAGCCACTGACAGCAATTTCTAGAGTCAATCCGTGTGAGTCAGTTTTACGATAGAGTTTTTCTTTGGGCTTAAAGCTTTTTATTTGAGTATCAGTCAGCATATTTATGAGTAGATTTTATGATTATGAGTAAAATATTTTATGTCTACTCATAAGTCTACTCACAATTCTATGAGAAGTCAAAAGATAATATGATATGATTTAAGAAATGAAAATCCCATTGATCCCTTTAATATTATACGTTTTGTATAATATTAATAAGATTGAGATTGTGTGATAATGATATTTGGTGGAGATGGCGGGGATCGAACCCGCGTCCGAAAACCTTCAAACAAAGAGTCTACATGCTTAGCTTGGTCTATTTGAGTTAGCCGCCTACCACCCGACCATCAGGGATGCAAGAAGCGATT
>Ga0209776_1001768_pt1 | contig 10461 bp, 8 predicted proteins | sample SaaInlLV_10m_DNA_3_FD_184670 | JGI IMG/M metagenome (GOLD analysis project Ga0209776, IMG submission 184670) | Marine microbial communities from expanding oxygen minimum zones in the Saanich Inlet - Saanich Inlet SI073_LV_165m_DNA (SPAdes) (version 2) | ecosystem: Environmental > Aquatic > Marine...
TGTGGGTATATAATAATGTACGACCTCACAGTTCGATTGGTGGAATTCCACCAAGAAAGCTACTTGAGGCTATTTAAACAACGGAGATTCTATTTTTAGCAAGCGTTAGAAATGGGAGGATTACAATGCCATTTGATGGTGCATCAGAAGTAGTTGCTAATGAAATATGCAAAAGAATCACAGTTTAAAAGTTGAGTTAATATGATTTTAGACTGTACTCTTCGTGATGGTGGCTACTATAATAACTGGAATTTTGACCAATCTTTAGTAAAGAAATATTTGTTATCAGTCAGTTCTGCTAATATAGATATAGTTGAAATTGGTTTTCGTTTTTTATCTACAAATCGTGATTTAGGCGCTTTAGCTTTTAGTACTGATAAATACTTAAAGAAATTATCATTACCAAGCGAATTAAAAATTGCTGTCATGATTGACGCAAAAGAGTTTATTGAGTCTAACTTAGGTACTGATGGTGCGGTAAATTCAGTTTTTAGCAATAAGTCAGACTCCCCAGTAGATATTGTTCGCATTGCAACACATATTAATGATGTTGAGAAGTGTCAGACAATCGCTAATATATTAAATAAATTAGGCTATCGAGTTTTCTTAAATTTAATGCAAATTGATTCTATAGAAGCACCCGCATTAAGTAACGTAGTTGATCAAATAAAAAAATGGAATTGTATAGAAGTTTTTTATTTTGCTGATTCTCTTGGCAATTTGAGTGCACATCTAATTGATAATATTGTTGGTACAATTAAGTCAGTTTGGGGTGGTGGAATAGGTATTCATGCTCACGATAATAAAGGGCATGCACTGATTAATTCTCTAAGTGCTATTGATTTTGGTGTAAATTATGTGGATGCGACGATATTGGGTATGGGTCGTGGAGCTGGTAATACCAAAATGGAGAATTTGCTAGTTGAAATTACAAATAAAGGCCTAGGTGAGTATAACCCTGATGCGATATTTCCCTTAGCATTGAGAGAATTTACCCAGTTGCAAGAGCAATACAAATGGGGCTCAAGTATTTATTATTACTTGTCTGCTGTTCATGGAATACATCCAACGTATATACAAGAGATGTTGGGAGATAGTCGATATGATACAGACCAGATTTTATCCGCTATAAGCTACCTAAAAGGTAAACTATCTTCATCGTACAGCTTGGAGAATATGTTAGTAGCATTATCTAGCTCTACAGGAAATGAATATGGTGGATGGTCTGCAAAAGGCTGGGCAAAGGACAAAGAGGTGCTGGTTATTGGATCTGGCCCAAGTACAAAACAATATATTGCCGAGATTAACAAATATATAGAAAAAAATCAGCCTATTGTTCTTTGTTTAAACATTAATCATGATGTCCCTGAAAACTTAGTTAATACCTATATTGCCTGTCATGAAGCACGAATTGCAATTGAGTTAGATTTGTATGCTGATTTGACAAAACCTATAGTATTACCAATGAGTAGAATGCCTAGTGAGTTAAATGGTCTTTTATCGAATATTAATATTTTAGATTATGGATTAAAAATAGAAGAAGATAATCTTTCTGCTAAAGATAATGGCTGTATTTTAGATAAGCCTTTGGTTCTAATGTATGCTTTGTCTATGTTGAGTGTAAGCGATGCAAAAAAGATATTTCTAACTGGTATTGATGGCTACAAAGAGAATAATCCGAAACAACAAGAAATGATGAGCGCACTAAATCAATTTATGAAATCTAACCACCATTTGGAACTTTGTGCAATTACTCCAACAACTTATCCAATAAGTCAAGAATTAATCATCTAGATTTTCTAAGGGGCATTATGTTATCAAGATTTGATCAAATGAAGGCATTACTGGACAACACTAAGTATTTTAAGTTAGTGTGTGGCGCAGGCAACGAAGATGCTGAAGAGGTAAAAAGATTGACAGTGTTGTATACACTGGCTGGTGCAAAAGGGATGGATGTATCGGCTAACGTAGATGTTGTGAAGGCCTGTATGGAAGGGATTGACATTGCTTTTAGCTTATCAAAAGAAATGGATATTGAACTAAAGATTAGACCATTTATTATGGTAAGTGTTGGTATGCCAGGCGATCATCATGTACGTAAGTCTTTTATTAATTTAGATACTTGTCTTAAATGTGATTTATGTATACCTGTGTGCCCTACAGACGCTATACCAAAAAATTTAGTCGTTATTAAAGATAAATGCATTGGATGTGGCAACTGCAGTGCTATTTGTCCAAGGACAGATATTATTCATTATGAGCACAATGATAAAGAGTTAAGGGAGTTGTTGCCTAAATGTTTGGAGGCTGGTGCAGAGCAAATAGAGCTTCATGCAGCGGTTGCTGAAGATGAATCAATTATGAAAGAATGGCAAATGATTAGTGATGTAAACCCTGACAATCATATCTCTATGTGTTTAGATAGACTACACTTATCAAATTTTGCTTTTGAAAATCGTGTGGAAAAAGCCAAGGAAATTGCTGGAGATCGACTTATCATTCAGTCAGATGGTTATCCAATGAGTGGTGGGGAGGATGATTATAATACAACGTTACAAGCCATCGCGACTGCCGATATATTAAATAAAAGATTTAATATGAAGCTTAGAAAGAAAACCAATACTCTAATTTATAAAAAGAAAATAGAGGTAAATCAGTTACTCTCTGGTGGTACAAATTCATTAACAGCAGTATTGGCTAAACAAGCAGGTGTTAAATTCCAAGGGGCTTCATTGGGTACTTTTGCAAGACAAATAGTCAAAGAAGTGGTCGATAGTGATGATTTTTACAATAATCAAGAATTAATCAATAAAGGTTTTTCAATTGCAAAACAACTTGTAGAGGCTAATATTGGAGATCTTAATGAGCAGTCTTTTTGTTAACGGAAAGACTGTCCTTAATGACATTAAATTGGTCATTTTTGACAAGGATGGTACATTGATAGATGTACATTATTATTGGACTTCAATGATCAAAATTAGAGCGTCAGAAATTACCAATAAATGGTTTAATGGCGAAAATCGTGCAAACTTTGAAACAGGTTTAGTTGATTTAATGGGTGTGGATATAGAAACCAACAAATTAAAACCTGAGGGACCAGTTGGTGTTAAATCTAGAGACTATATTGTTGGCCTTGTTAAGGATTATGTTTGTAAGCATGCACAAGTAGTTAATAATAATGATGTTGAGTTATTATTCAAAGATGTAGATACGATCACTGAGAAAAATTTATCACCACTTCTGAGAATTTTGCCAGGTGTTAAGCAATTATTAGAAAAGATACGACAACTTGGTATTGAAGTAGTTATTACCTCAACCGATATTACAAGTAGAGCAACTAAAGCCATGGATGCTTTAGGCTTAAAATCTTATTTCACAGAAATTATTGGTGGAGATTCTGTTAAAAATACCAAGCCCGCCCCTGACTTAGCTCAATTGGCATTATCGAAAATTGGATGCCACCCAAGTAATGTCGTAGTTATCGGAGATCATCCAGTTGACATGTTTATGGGGATTGGTGCAGATATTAAAACCAATATTGGCGTTCTTAATGGCATTTCCAAGAAAGAAAATTTCTCGCAATGCGATTGTATATTGGTTGAGAGTTTGTGTGATATAGACGTTGTATAATAGGACAAAATGTTAAAAATTAATAAACTAAAAGAGAAGTTAAACAACGGAGACCCGGTTATAGGGACATGGAATACACTTGCTTCTCCACTTGTGACAGAGGTTTTTGCTCAGGCAGGTCTAGATTTTCAAATTATAGATTTAGAGCATGGACCGTTTATTATTGACCAAGTGCATCTACATATTTCTGCTTGTGAAAGCTATCCAAATTGTACACCACTTGTTAGAATTCCAGATAACAAAAAATGGATGGCTTTACAGGTGTTAGATCAAGGTGCTCATGGTGTTGTTGTTCCGCATATTAATTCAGCTGATTCAGCACAAGACCTTGTGAATGCAACCAAATATTTTCCAGAAGGCAATAGAGGATTTACGCCGTTTTCAAAAGCTGGTGGTTTTAATAATAATAATGTTTCGTCATACATAGAGCGCTCTATCAACGAAACTCTTAATATTATAATTATTGAGTCTAAAGAGGGGTTGGATAATTTAGAGCAAATTGTTTCTATTAAAAATATAGATGTTGTATATTTTGGCGCATATGATTTGTCTCAAGCTTTAGGATTCCCTAGTGAAGTAAAACATCCGAATGTAATCAAAGCAATTAAGGAAGGAATAGAAATAGTAAATAAATCAGGAAAGTGCGCAGGTGGATTTGTTGCACAGAGTAAAGAGGATATTAAATGGTTGCTTGATATGGGTATAAGATTTATTACTTATGATGTAGATAGTTCAATTCTTTATAATCATATAAATAATGTCACTGAATGGTTTAATAGTGAGCTTTAAGAATGACTCGACCTAAAGCAGTTGCAATAATTCCTGCGCGACTAGAATCATCACGATTACCTAGAAAGTCATTAGCTGATATTTGTGGTTTACCGATGATTGTACATGTGTATAAGAGATGTCTATTAGCCAAGAGATTAGACGAAGTGTATGTTGCTACTGATAATATGGAAATCAAAAAGGCTGTTGAAAAATATGATGGTAAAGTCATTATGACATCATCTAGCCATCAAACTGGTACTAACCGAATTGCTGAAGCTGCAGAACAGATTGATGCAGAAATTATAGTAAATGTACAAGGCGATGAGGCGTTAGTCAACCCACAATATATTGACAAGGCGGTTGAGGCACTGTATGAAAAAGATATTAATGTTGGAATTTTAGTAAATCCATTTAATAAAAGAAACTCCGTTTCTGATATTAAGGTCGTTCTTAACAACAACAACGATGTTATGTATTTTTCTCGTTCTGATATACCTACAGATGCTCGGGTCAATAACCCGTCAATGCTAAAGGCATATCATATTGTTCCCTTTCGTAAGTCATTTTTAATGCAATATGCACAGTGGGACAAGGGATCATTAGAGAAGATTGAAGATAACGAATATTTAAGAATCCTCGAAAAAGGTTATCGTATTAGAGCAGTGCATGTGGAAAGCGATGCAATTAGTGTGGATACTGCCGATGATCTTAAGTATGTAAGAGAAAAAATGATTATGGATCCGTGGTTTTCACAATATAAATGATATTTTTTAGTATGGATAACTGTGTATACTTCGACGCTTATAAAAAAATAAGGCCCATTATGACATTGGATTTTTTTTCCAGCTTAAAGAAAGTGATAATTTTAAAAAATATTGCCTTATTGGCAAGTATTGGACTTAAGCGCATTATTTAATTATGAATTTATCTTTTTGGATTAAGCGATTTTATTTTTTTGGGCTTACCAGTCGCAAGATTGTTGTTCTTGTTTTGTTACCTTTGGCGGCAACAGTATCAGAAATTTTTGGTATAGGAATATTTTTGCCGATATTTCAATTTATCAGACTTGAAGGGGATATAAGCGCTTTAGTTGCAGACTCAAGTATTTGGCAATATGTAGTTGATGCTTTTTCCTTTTTAAATATTGAGCCTTCGCTTGCCTCTCTATTACTATTAGCATTTACTTTGTTTATTGGCCGTCAAATATTAAATTATTTAAGGTTGATATACACTGGTGTCGTAACACAGTACTTAATCCAAATACAGAGAAATCGACTGTTTGACAGGTATATTGAAGCTGATACATCATATCATGACAGGACCCCTGTAGGAAACCTTTCTAATATAGTTGTGCAAGAGGTTAATGGTGCAGTATCAGGAATAATGGGGCCTTTAGAGTTAATAACCTATATCATAATGCTTGTAGGGTACTTAATAGTGCTTTCAATATTATCATGGGAAATGACCTTATTTTCTGTCATTACCCTTGTTATCTCAAGCCTTGTTCCCAAAGCTTGGATTAATAAAAGTGTACTAGTAGGGCGTGAGCTTGTTAATGCAAACACATTGGTATCAGGATTTCTAATTGGACGTTTGCGGTCCCCTCGCTTAGTTCGACTATCTGGTACTGAAAGTGCAGAAAAAGAAGAATTTCATCGTTTAACTTTGGTACAACGTAAGCATAATGTAGAAGGATTAATTTTAAAATCAAAGACAGATAGTTTAATAGAACCTATTGTTATTGGATTAAGTCTTGCATTTCTTTATTTTGCATATACTGTACTACATTTACAGATAGAGATTATTGGATTATATTTAGTAGTTTTAATGCGTTTGATGCCTGTTGCAAAAAGTATTTTAATAAAGTTGCAGTCTATAAAAAGTAGCCTTGGTTCTATAGAGGCATTAGAGGGTCGTTTTAAGGCAATGAAAGATTCACTAGAACAAGATAATGGAGATGAAATTTTAAGTCAAATAAACCAGCCCATTCTAATAGAAAATGTCAGTTATTGTTATCCAGATAGTGAGAAAGATGTACTAAAGAATATTAATATTGAATTCGAAATGAATAAGATGACGGCTATTGTTGGCCCTTCAGGTAGTGGAAAATCAACGCTAATTGATCTGCTGCCGAGCTTACGGCTACCTACGGATGGTATAATTAAAATAAATGGCAAGGGTATTGAAAAATATAGATTAAAGAGTCTGCGTCAGTTGATGTCCTATACTCCACAATCTCCACAGATTTTTGATGGGACAGTTAAACATCATATTCTTTATGGTAAGAGCGATGCAATAGATAATGAAATACAGGATGCAGTACGCTTAGCAGGTGCAGATGAATTTATTAATCAGTTGCCACAAGGGATTGACACCAAATTAGGTGAGGATGCAATTAGATTATCTGGTGGCCAAAGACAACGCCTTGATCTTGCTAGGGCCTTGGTGAGAAAGGCAGCGATATTAATACTAGATGAGCCTACTAGTAATTTGGATGCTGAATCAGAGGATGCATTTATTAGAGCATTGTCTAAAATTCGTCAGGAGACAAACACCACAATTATAGTTATAGCCCATCGATTGGCAAGCATTTCAAAAGCAGATAATATTGTTGTACTAAATAAAGGAATGGTTGAATCAAAAGGCTCGCATACTGAATTGCTTAAGGAAAACGGATGGTATTCTAAAGCGTGGAAGATTCAAGAGTCATCATCTTAATGGTGGAATTAGTAGTGCAAGTGGTAGTTGGGTCGACAGAAAAACAGTGTATAAATTATTAAACATATATGGAATATAGAAAATATCGTCAAAAATCAAAGGCGAAATTGCTTCATTTAATTCAAGCTGAAAAATTAATATTTAATGTTCCGAACTTAATATCGTTTTCAGCTATAAACTTTGAACAAGTTTCATCTGAAATTATTTATAAAATTTCAAATGAATTCACATCAAGAAAAATAGCTATTCGTTCATCAGCCGCTGATGAAGACGGTTGTTATAAGTCTTCAGCAGGAGAATACACATCTGTTCTAAATGTTTTTTCAGATAACAAAAAAGAAATAATTGCAGCAATCAATACAGTAATTCTTAGTTATAAAAAGAAACGGTCAGTTAGGCCAGAAGATGAGATTATTGTACAAGAGATGTTGCAAGATACCATAATGAGCGGTGTAATTTTTACTCATGACTTAAATACTGGGGCACCCTACTATGTAATTAATTACGATGATCAATCTGGTTTAACTGATACTGTAACTTCAGGTGAAAGTGAGTACGCCAATAGAACTCTTTATGTTCATCGCAATTCAGTTAATAAATTACATTCAGAGAGATTTATAAAGCTATTGACGGCAGTTCAAGAATTAGAAAAGACGATGAATAGTCAGTTTCTTGATATAGAGTTTGCATTAGATGCAGATTTAAACCCATATCTTTTACAAGTACGAACAATTACTACTCAACCGAACTGGAATAGGGCGGTTGTTAAGCGCATAGATGCAACCTTACAAGGGGTTCAGTCATTTATCACAGAGAGATTCAAAAAACTCAAAGGTGTATATGGTAAAAACACAATTCTTGGTCAGATGCCAGACTGGAACCCTGTGGAAATGATTGGAAGAGCTCCTCGTGCCTTAGCAACTTCGATTTACCAAATACTTATTACCGATCACGTATGGAGTAGTGCAAGAAGCATGATGGGGTATTCAACTCCAACTGGACAACCATTAATGGTAACTTTGGCGGGTCAACCATTTATTGATACTCGCCTAAGTTTTAATTCCTACCTTCCTCAGGCGGTTTCTCCAGTTATTGCAGAAAAACTAGTGAATCACTGGGTTAACCAACTTAAATCATCTCCTGAACTGCATGATAAGGTAGAGTTTGAGGTGGCGATTACTACTTATAGCTTTGATATTGATGAAAAAATGGAACGACTTGTTGGTGACGTACTAACTGATGGTGAAAAAGTAGAGTTTAAAGAGGCACATTTAGAGCAGACTAGAGAGTTGATTAAGGGTAATGGCAGTGGTTCGATCAACAGTGCATTAGACAAGATCAATATACTTAACATCAAGCAGAATGAGGTAAGTAATAGTGGTCTGTCTAACAATATATCATCACTTTATACGATGGTTGAAGAATGCATTCAGTATGGCACAATACCATTCTCTATTTTAGCTAGGCATGGATTTATTGCAAGAACAATCCTGCTTTCACTTTACCACCAAGGAATTATCACTAACAATGAGATTAGCCAAATACATGCCAGTGTGCAAACTGTTGCTAGTGATTTAGTAGATGACATGCGTTCTCTACAGACAGGTAAGATGTCTAATACAGAATTTATGGCGCTTTACGGTCACCTGCGTCCAGGTACATACGATATTATGTCTCGTCGTTACGATCAGATGAAAGACTTATCTATCGGCACTACTCCATCCTGTATAGGGCAAAAGAGAGAGTCATTTCAACTTTCAATAAAACAAAAAAAACAAATTAATAGGTTATTAGAAGAGTGTAGCTTTACAGATTTTAAAGCCGATGACCTATTAAATTATATTCGTAACGCAATTGTTGGTAGAGAGTATGGAAAGTTTATTTTTACACGTTCTGTTAGCAATATACTAGAGTTGATAGCGAATTTTGCTGAGATTAATGGGTTGAGCCGAGATGAGGTGTCTCATGTCCCAATTGACACTATACTTAATGTAATGAAAAGTAGTAGTGAAATCAGTATTGAAAAACAACTAAGAAATGTTTCTGAACAAGAGGAAGAGAAACATCATATTAGTGTATCGATTCATTTACCTCAGTTATTAATAGACCAAGCGGGCGTACATATTATTCCTTTTCAAGTTAGTCATCCAAATTTTATAACACATAAAAAAGTGACAGCAGTCCAACTGCTAATCAAATCAAAGATTGATGGCCTTTCTTTAAGTGGCAAGGTGGTTATTATAGAGAATGCTGACCCTGGATTTGACTGGATATTCTCGCAAAAAATAGCAGGATTGATTACAAAATATGGGGGTGCAAATTCACACATGGCAATCCGTTGTGCAGAATTTGGCATACCTGCAGCAATTGGCTGTGGAGAGCAACGTTTTGATATGTTGTTAAGGTCAAATAAAGTGCATCTTGATTGCGCTTCTGGGCTAGTCAGTCCAGTACATTAAGAGGTCTATCTAGTTATGGTTGTATGGTTAATTGGACTTTCTGGCTCTGGAAAAACAACACTAGCAAAAAAAATTATTGAAGGCGCTAATAGAGACACAAGAAACACTATTCTGTTGGATGGTGATGTGATTCGAGAGATTTTTGGCAATGATCTTGGGTATTCAATGAATGACAGATTGCTTAATGCGCAAAGAATTTGCCAGTTAGGAAAGTTTTTAGATCAACAAGGCCTGAATGTAGTGTGTGCTATTTTATCTTTATTCCCAGAGACAAGAGAATGGAATAGAGAAAATATAGAAAATTACTACGAGGTGTTTATTGATACACCAATCGACATACTAGTTGATAGAGACTCTAAGGGTATTTATGGTAAGTATAAAAAAGGTGAGATATTAGAAGTTGCTGGTATGGATATAGATTTTCCAGTGCCAGATAAGTCAGATTTGGTCATAAAAAATAACAATTCAAAAGATTATTTATTAAACCATGCAGAGCAAATTATAGAAAAAATTCTAAAACAAGAATGATGAACTACGAATATACAGAAGTTAATCGTCTAAAAGAGCCTCATAGGTATATGTACACATCTTACCAAGGTGCCGAGTTTATACATTCATACCTTGAAGATAGGTTAGGATGTGTAAAAATCCTCCAATCAGATGATAATCAATCATCCTATAATCCAATTGATTTATATTTATATTCAGAAGCATTTTCTAATTTAGAAGATTATCTTAATACAGAACTATCTTGTCAAACTTTTAAGCCTATAAAAGTATCGATAAATTTAGAGGATTGTTTAGATAAGAGTAATCTCTCCACTTTTGATATCATTAATGATATCAAAAGTGGAGAATTGCTAACAGCATTACTCTTTAATCA
>Ga0209776_1001771_pt1 | contig 10432 bp, 9 predicted proteins | sample SaaInlLV_10m_DNA_3_FD_184670 | JGI IMG/M metagenome (GOLD analysis project Ga0209776, IMG submission 184670) | Marine microbial communities from expanding oxygen minimum zones in the Saanich Inlet - Saanich Inlet SI073_LV_165m_DNA (SPAdes) (version 2) | ecosystem: Environmental > Aquatic > Marine...
TTTTTAATAATCGTGGTTTTAGCACTGTTGTAAAAAAGTTAGTGAGTGTTCCTAAATAAAGCAATTGGGATGGCTAACATCAATCCACCAAACAAAGAAAGCAATACGATTAAAGTCCGCTTTGGTTTATCTTTTTTGATAGCGGGTTCTGCAATATCCAGCACATTGATGAGTAATTTTTCTTTTTTCTCGTCTATTTTTGCAATTTCAAACTGTTGTCGCAATGTGATATAAACAGCTCGATTTTCTTCAATACTACTGGTCAAACGATCTCGTTGCATTTTTATTTCGGGGGTATCTCGTGCCATTTGATGTTTTTTCTGGAAAGACGTTAATGTCTCTTCAGATAATTCTAGTTGATGTTTGGCTTCAGACTTTTGATCTTCAATAAAAGTCCGGTTTCGGCTTGCTTCTTGATGTTGTTCAAATGAAATAAAATCTTTTACATAATGGGTTATATGGTTAGCAATATCGGCAGCAAGATTTGGATCTTGAATCAGCACAGAAACAGTAATCAGCCCAGATAATTCTTCCTTGACTGAGATGAGCCCATCCAATTCTAAAATAGCATCATGTGTCAATTTCAGGTTTTTATCGGTTTTAAATTCGCCTTTAGGTAAAAGTTTGGACAACCATTGTCTAGGGGAAAATAGTTTAGGTTTTCCTAATTCCCAGAATTTTATCAAATTTGATCCTTGTGGAAACTTTTGTGTTTTCCAGTTTTTGAGCACAATATCTTTTTTTAACCTTCGACTTTTAATGATATCGGGGATATTATAGGTGGGAGCCGACCCAAGACTGCCCATACCGAACGTTTTTGCTAAGCCTTGAAAATCGCCAAGCATACCACCGGATTGGTTTAATTCACCAGCAGGATACAAGGAAGTCGTTGATTTAAAATATAACGTTGCAAAAAGAGAATATGATAAGCCGATAATTGTACAAAAGCTTGCAAATTTAAAAATAAATTTACGTTTTAATTTTACCATCTCCCAAATGGCGGAGAGATTTATTTCATCATTTTCCGTAATCATAGATTTGTTTTTAGCAGGTTGTATTTCTGGGGACAAATCAATCAACCCCCTTTTTTTTAATTCTGCAATTCGGTTTCTCAATGTTTTTTCAGATAGATTATTTTCTTCTGCTATCTTTTTACGTTCAGTGGGATTGTTTAAGATTTCAGGGAAGTTTTGCACAAGGTCAAAAACTTTTTGTTCGTGTGGTGTTAATTTCATATTATTGCTCCAATACACGTTGAATAACCAACACCAACGTTGCAAACTGTCCTAATGTGGTTAAAGTATCCTTGAGAACTAACCATTTATTATACTCCATTTTTTCTGCAATAAAGATGGCATCTCCACTTTCAATTCCTATGTTTTTATTAAACGGTAATCGCTGTCCTGTCCCTGATTTGATAATAAATTTTCCCCGAGTTGCCGTCTTTGTTAATCCTCCAGAAAGCTCAAGATAATCTGAAAGTAGAAAATGAGAATAATAGGCATATCGACCAGGATTTTCTACTGCACCTAAAACCTCAACAAAAGAAAAATTTTCAGGGATAGTTATGATGTCATTTTTTGATAGTTTAAAATCTACAATAGATTGTGTCTGATTGATTGAGTTCGATTCTAAGGTTCCTTTTTGTGTTAACATTCTTGCTTTGATGTAGGCACGTTCTGCACCGGATCTGTTTTCTTCTGGAATAAAAAGAATACGCATTTTTTCTTTATCAGGAATTTCTTCAATGAAATCATTGCTTATTATCATTTTAGATGAATCTGCATAATCTGTATATCCCCCTGATTTTGAAAGAATGTCTCCAATGGTTGTTATGCCTGGTTCTATTGTATAGACACCAGGGTATAATATCTCGCCTTGTACATAGGCCACATCTTGTCTTTTATAATTATGAGCATATCGCAGCATGATATGATCCTCAGGCTCTATGATTATATTAGTTGCGTGAGCCAAGGATGTTTGAAAGGAGTATTTCTGAGTTGGACTTGTAAAGCGAGTGATTTCAATATTAGTTGGATCTGCATCAGGCCTGATGCCACCTGCGATACGGATTAAATCATGCAGAGATTCGCCTTGCACAAATTCATATTTTCCAGATATATTAACACCACCATAAATACTCACAAGGTTTTGCTTTAAGGGAATCACAAGAATATCCTCTTGATTAATAAAAGGGTTGTATTGGTCAATCCCTGTTGCAGCAAATTTAGCCAAATCGACTTTAACGGTATCCTTGTCACGGAGTAAAAACAAATTTCGAGTTGATAACTCGGGATAAACGATTGCAGTTTTTTCTTTTTGATTCATTTGTTGGATGATATTGCCATAATCATATTTGTCTTTAAATTCGCGATTAATCTTCTCATCGTCATTTTCGTCCTCTTCAATATCTATCTCAGAAATGATATCTTGATATAAGTCAGAAACACGAGTAACGGGCGTTACGGTATAAAGTCCAGGGTTTTGTAGATGTCCCACCACTTTTATTTTAAACTCCCTTATCTCAGATAATAGAATGAAAACTTGAGCACTTTGATTTAAACTTTTAATGGCTGATTCCATCTTTGAGATAGCAAGATTTAAGGACTCGCCACTTAATGAAATAATACCAACAGATGGGATGAGGATTTCACCGGTTGGTGAAACGCTTAAGGTGTAATTTGCAACTTGATCGCTTGAAATGATATTGACAAGAAATTGATCGCCCGGGCCAATTATATATTGTTTTGGATCGATAGGCTTATCCATTTTAATCTGCATTTTCGCTTGAACATTTTGAGTTGTAGAAGATGAATATTCCCCCGAATTAGAAAACGCAGATTGAACATTTCTTAATGCATTAATGTCAAGAGTTTGGCCAAACATTATTGAGCATAGACACAGATATAGAATAGTATTTTTCATAGATAGATTTATTGTAAACTTTGTGAATAGAGGAATAGCCGATTATGTAATAATGGCAAAAATCTTACTCGTATAGTCGCAACGCTCCTTATTTTGTTAAAAACAGACTTGTTAGCGATTATTTTCGATAGAATTCCTTTAAGATAATAACAATTATTATGCTAGGATAGTAAAGAGATTAAATGATATAAGCAAACATATTTTACTGTAAATTATTACGCAAATTCTGTGCCCGGGCACAGAATTTATGTAATAATTTTTATCTTGATATTTAAAAGAAGAATCAGCTTAATTCTAAGATTGAGAGGAGGCCTTGGAATGCCCTATTCTCTCTCGTAAATTCCGTCTTCAATTTCGGACGTAATTAAAATGATATCCATAAATCTAATAAGAACACAATTCAAAGCGGTGGAAAAAGCCCTTATGACAAAAGGTGAAAATATTGATATTAATCATATTCTATCTTTAGACAAGTCTCATCGGGAGATTCAATCCTCATTAGATGAAAAGCGCGCAGAACGTAACCGTGCATCTGAAGAAATTGGTCAATTGAAAAAAGCTGGAAAAGATGCGGAAAAAATGATTCTTGAGATGAGGTCGCTTGGAGAAGAAATAAAGTCTTATGAGAAAAAAGGGAGCGATTTACAAGCATCGATTCAACATGTCCTCCTGAGGTTACCTAACCTTCCTCATGAATCTGTTCCTATTGGTAAGGATGAGAATGATAATGTTGAAATTCGCCAATGGGGTAAAAAGCCCGAGTATGATTTTGAGCTTCAATCACATACAGATTTGGGGGAATCCTTAAATTTATTTGATTTTAAACGGTCAGCAAAATTATCAGGTTCAGGATTTCCTTTATATATAGGGCAAGGTGCAAAATTAGAACGAGAATTACTCAGATTCATGTTAGAACATCATATCGAAAAATATGGATTTACAGAAATCTTTCCCCCCGTTTTATTAAGACAATCTGCCATGATAACAACGGGACAGCTCCCAAAATTTGAAGAAGATATGTATCATGCGGAAGTGGATGATCTTTATTTGGCGCCCACAGCGGAAGTACCGGTAACCAATATTTATCAAGGGGAAATTTTAGATGAAAAAGATTTGCCTATTGAACTCGTAGCCTATTCGCCTTGCTTTCGGCGAGAAGCGGGTTCGTATGGGAAAGAAACGAGAGGATTATTGCGGGTTCATCAATTTAATAAGGTGGAGTTGGTCAAATTTGTAAAGCCTGAGCATTCCTATGATGAGCTGGAAAGTTTAACCTTACAAGCTGAGTCAGTTTTACAAGCGTTGGGACTTCATTATCGTGTTTTGGCCCTTTCGACTGGAGATTTGAGTTTTTCGGCCGCAAAATGTTATGATATTGAAGTGTGGGCTCCCGGTGAGGGAAAATGGTTAGAGGTGAGCTCGTGTAGCAATTTTGAATCTTTCCAAGCCCGAAGAGGGAATATTCGATATCGAAAAACCGATGATAAAAAAGTCGATTTTATTCACACACTTAATGGCTCTGGAGTGGCCACGCCTCGACTGTTTATTGCCCTCATTGAAACATACCAACAAGCGGATGGGACGATTCGCTTTCCTGAAAGTGTCGCCAAACTTTTGGGCATAGAGGAGATAGGCTGATTGCGGACCATCTGGGTTATATTTAATCTCATCATTTGGACGATTATTTTAGGCGGTGGCGGTGTTATCTTATCCTTATTTTTACGAAATGGTACCGATTTAATGGCTTGGGTTGCTCAAACCTGGTCCAAACTCATTTTAGGGTCAGGTGGCATCCAGTATTCAATTTCAGGCCTTGATAAAATATCTCAAAATCAATCCTATTTTTTTGTGGGAAATCATGCTTCTGGTTTCGACATCCCCTTAGCATATGCAACCATACCGAACAAAATGGTATCCATTGCAAAAATTGAGTTAAAAAAAATCCCTGTATTTGCGCAAGCACTCACAGCGGGTGGACATATTTTTGTGGATCGTAGTAATCACGACAAAGCCATTGACTCTTTGGAAAAAGCCAAAAAATCCCTGAATGAAGACCCTCGATCCATTCTCCTTTTCCCAGAGGGCACTCGCTCATTAGATGGACAGATTAAATCTTTTAAACGGGGAGGTATCGTCATGGCCATTCAAATGGGTATCCCGATTGTACCGATGGCATTGTGTGGCACTTTTGAATTACTGACTAAAGGATCCTGGGGGTTAGGAAAAACACCCATTGAAACTGTTTTGGGAGAGCCAATAATCACAAAAGATTTAGATACAAAAGATAGGCGTGTCATTGCAGAACAAATACGAGATGAAGTGATTCGGCTTAAAAATGAGTGGGAAGCAAAACGCAGGTGATTTATCTTCAGCCAAAATATCAATCTTTTTGTGTGCATGATTCCCCTCTCATTTATGAAAAGCAAATCGTAAAGTTGTGGACCAAATTACCCAAAGGTCAAATTTTCTATGATAGGAATAAACATCCCATAATGGTGATTGACCCGGGGAAAGAAAACCATCATGATGGCCCAGATTTTTTGAATGCCATTGTATTTGTCAATGGCCATATTCAAAGAGGTGACATTGAAATACATTTACATGAAAAAAGTTGGTGGTATCATGGGCACCATCAAAATCCGAAATATCAATCCGTTATTTTACATGTGGTCCATCAATTTGCACCATCTCCCGTTACGTTTATCCCCACTATCCTTTTTGAAAAAGGAGATACGAAAGGCGAGGGCTCTTCTTGTCTTTTGGCGGGGAAACTTATTCGGGATGATATCCGTTCCCAATTATTATTTTTAAGCCAAAAACGCTGGCTTAAAAAGGTCGAGAGATATCAGATGGCTGGAAAAGATCCTAAAAAGTTGCTAATCACACAATCATTACAAATAGTGGCGGCAAAAGGGAATGAAAGTAGCATGGCTTTATTGGCAGAAAAGGTATATTGCCAAGGAGAACATATAGGAAATAAAGAAAAACTTATCGCTCAGTTTCTTGCCTTTAGTCAAGCATGTGATTGGAATCATTGTGCCGTACGCCCAGCAAAACAAGCGAGTCAATTATTGCCCAAAGCGGCCTTATTTTATCATTTTCTTATGAAGCATTATGATATGTTTCTGTCTGAAGATGTTTCGATAGCATGGGTTCAGAAAAAAATGCGTGTCTGTGGATTTGGTCAGGGCTTAATCACTGAATGGCTCGGCAATGTATTTCTACCTTTTCTTGCTGCCCAATCTTTAAGGAAGGGTGATGGCCTTGGATTACAGTTGTGGCAATCCGAATGGTTGGGATTACGTTTGCCATATACTTATGGAAAAGCTCAACGAAAGTTTGGTCATGTTTTATCACAAAAAGAATTGAAATCATTTTCCATTCTTCAAGGGTTCTTAGTATTAGAGTCTTCATACTGTGAGAAAAACCTTTGTCTTGCATGTCCTGGAATAGAAATGAACCTTTATCAATAATCTACGTTCGATGAAATATGCCCTATTGTCTTATGGATGCGATGCCCCTAAGTTTCCACCCTTAATATTGATGTAAATCACTATGAATAACACTTTTACAAGAACAACACCTCTTCTTTTTCTTCTCATACTCAGTCTTGGGTTTGGGGCTGAAAAAGCTATATCTGATAAAATTCTGGACCAAGAAATCACAGAAAAAACTGCGGATATTGATGAGACTCAAAATAGATTCCCCACACTACTACAGGACGTAAAGCTTCTGTTGGTAGACGTGCAAATTGCTGATTTTCATCATGATACGGCTGAAGTCGTTTTTAATTTGAGTCGCATTGTTGAGCTCCTCATGGAAGCAGATCAATTAGGTGATATGAGTATTGAGGATAGAGAAGAATTTGATCGATTTGATAAAACTTTTTCCGATATTACCTCTCAAAAGCTCAAAACAATCCAGCAATCTGAATCTCCCTTTTTTGCAGACAGAACTCGGAACGAACTCACATCCAAGTTGGAGCCATTGGAAATTAAAATGGGGGAGAGTAAATTTGTAGTCGTTGATGATCGAGATGGCCATATTCCACTTGTGCGCAATAAGCAGGTAGATCAATATATCAATTATTTTACTTCTAAAGGGCGGAGACAGTTTGAGATTTGGTTGGAAAGGTATGAAGAGTATAAAGGATTAATTTTACCTATATTGAAATCACATGAAGTTCCAGAAGAAATTATTGTATTGGCTATGATTGAATCAGGACTAAATCCAAAAGCGTATTCTCGCGCCAATGCCTCTGGAATGTGGCAATTTATTTATTCTACAGGGAAAGCGTATGGTTTAAATAGGAATTGGTATATTGATGAAAGACGGGACCCAATAAAAGCAACACATGCAGCGTGTGAATTTTTATTAGACTTAAACAAATCGTTTGATAGTTGGTATTTAACTTTAGCTGCTTATAATGCTGGAGGTGGACGCATTCGGCGAGCCACCAAAATGCATCAAACCTCTGATTTTTGGCAATTACATTCTTTACCAAGAGAAACACGAAATTATATTCCCTGGTTTTTGGCTGCCGCAATTATTGCAAAGTCTCCAGCAGATTACGATTTTAAAATTCCGAAGGTTAAGCCATTTCGATTTGAAGAAGTGCGCTTAGAAAAAAGTGCGGATTTGGTTGTTTTAGCCCAGAACGCTGGAATCAAAGTAAAAACCTTACGAAATTATAATCCGGAGTTGCGCCAATCGGCCTCCCCTGCAGATAAACCTTATTTATTAAAATTGCCTTTTGGAACAAAAGAACATTTTGAAAACAATTGGTCAAAATTATCAGAAAATCAACGTTTTGCGCCACAATTTGTTTCTCATAAAGTTCGCTATGGAGAAAGCCTTTGGACCATATCTCAAAAATATAAGGTATCGGTTCATGATATTGCTTCTGTTAATAAAATTAGAAACCGACATAAAATTCGCGTAGGCGCTCGTCTTAAGATTCCGAGCAAGGGTGGAAGATTGTATGGTGGTTTGCAAAATGGCGGACCTGCGGGTCATTATAAAGTGGTTTACAAGGTAAAAAGAGGGGATACGCTTGGCCATATTGCTGAGAATTATAGAACCGGAGCTGGAAAAATTAGACGATGGAATAATTTAAAATATGGTTCTTATATGATTCACCCAGGACAAAAATTGACCATTTGGGTCAAGGAAGGATAATCTCCAACAAAGAGGAGGAGTTCATTATGACAAAACAGGAAATAGTTGATATTGTTTCATCCGCAACTGGATTAAGCAAAGTGGAGACAGAAACAATTATGAACGGTGTTATGTCAACCATTATCGATGCATTAGCAAATAACGATCGCGTGGAATTGCGTGGATTTGGTACCTTTGGCGTTAAGCACCGTATGCCAAAAAAAGCACGAAATCCAGGAACAGGAGAGGCCATTTATTTACCGGAGCGATATGTACCCACATTTAAACCGGCTAAAATGATGCGATCACGCGTGAACGAATTAACAAATAAGTAAAAGAGGAACACTATGCCCTGCGGAAAAAAACGCAAGAAGCGCAAAATGAATACCCATAAACGGAAAAAACGTTTACGCGCAAATCGACATAAGAAAAAGAAAAACTAAGCGTTCTTAGCTTTGAACTATGCGGTCAGTTTGTTTGACCGCATAGTTCTCTCTTAATTGTGTGACAATCATTTTTACATGCCAATCACTGGCCATCTCGGGTGGATTTTAAACCCCTATCCATCACTGAACTTACCCAGCGATTAAAATCGTTAATCGAAGGAGAATTTCCTGATATTTGGGTAACAGGGGAAATTTCTAATTTTCATCATCATAGTTCGGGGCACATGTATTTTACGCTCAAGGATCACCGGGCTGAAATTAAATGCACCTATTTTCGAGGATATAATCAGTATCTAAAATTTAAATTGGAAGAAGGTATGCAAGTCATCACGTCTGGCGCCATTTCTGTTTACGAAAAAAGAGGCCAATATCAACTTTCCGTACGCCAAATGGAACCAGCAGGTGTGGGCACATTATATTTAGCCTTTGAAGCCTTAAAAAAACAGCTTCAAGCAGAAGGCCTTTTTGATGCGCAGTATAAAAAGCCCTTGCCAAAATTCTCCAGAAAAATTGGTGTTGTTAGTTCCGGAACCAGCGCAGCCCTTCGAGATATTATCCAAGTTTTAGGACGAAGAGCGCCTCATATTGAGCTTGTTGTTCGTCCTACAAAAGTGCAAGGCCAAGGAGCAGCGGAAGATATTGTTAAAGGTATAGAAGCCTTTCAAAATATCAGTGAAGTAGATCTTTTAATTGTGGGGCGAGGCGGCGGATCGTTGGAAGATTTATGGGCCTTTAATGAAGAAATTGTTGCTCGAGCTATTTTTGCCAGTGAGATTCCTATCATTTCTGCAGTGGGCCATGAAGTGGATATGAGCATTTCGGATTTGGTGGCAGATCTTCGAGCCCCCACACCCTCAGCAGGCGCAGAGCTGGCCAGTTTGCAAAGCATAGAAATTATGGATTTAGCCCAAAACGGCCTTCATGAAATTCGATTAAAACTTCAGGGTCAAATCCTTGAAAATTGGCAAAACTTAGATAGCCTTGAGCATCGCTTAAATTTTCAGGCTCCTTCGGAAAAAATAAAACAAAACCAAGAAAAAATGCATCAACTATTTCATCAAATGCATTATGCAATCGAAACGAAACAAAAAGCCTTGCATGCCAATTTATTTGGTTTTGAAAAACATTTAATGTCACTTAGTCCAAAATCTATTTTAGATCGGGGATATGCCATTGCGACTTTAAGGGATGGAACACTCATCCGAAGCGAAGATGATGTGAGGACCGATGAACAATTTACACTTCAAACAGGCAAGGGTCATTTTGAAGCAAAAAAAATACGAAATAAGGAAAGGAAATGATGCGTTCAATAATTCGCATTAAATTCAACAATGAATAAATCTAATAAACCAAAACATTTTGAAGAGGCTTTAAGCCGTTTGGAGAGCATCGTTTCTCAAATGGAATCTGGCGGGGAAAGTTTGGAAAACAGTTTAAGCTTATTTGAAGAAGGGACAACCCTACTCACCTTTTGTAAGGATCAGCTCCATGGGGCGGAACAAAAAATCACGGAACTCTCAAACGAAGTTGAGAAAAGTAGTCCAGAAAAATGAAAACCATTCAATCCATTGGTATTTGGGGTCATACAGAAAAGCCTCAATTTTGGAAGCTTATTTTTCCTTTATTAGATTGGATTCAATCAAAAAATCTCACACCTTTTATCACCACCCGAATTAGAGAAATGGCGACAACGCCTTTTCCAAAATCGGTTCAGGTGATTGAAAAATCTGACGATTTGCATCACATCGATTTATTGATTGTTTTAGGTGGGGACGGTACTTTATTGTCTGCATCCCGTGCGGTGATGAATTATGATTTGCCCATCTTGGGAATTCATCTTGGGAATTTAGGGTTTTTGGCCAAGGTCATGGAAAAGGATTTAACGGTTCGACTTGAAGATATCC
>Ga0209776_1001780_pt1 | contig 10370 bp, 8 predicted proteins | sample SaaInlLV_10m_DNA_3_FD_184670 | JGI IMG/M metagenome (GOLD analysis project Ga0209776, IMG submission 184670) | Marine microbial communities from expanding oxygen minimum zones in the Saanich Inlet - Saanich Inlet SI073_LV_165m_DNA (SPAdes) (version 2) | ecosystem: Environmental > Aquatic > Marine...
CCCCTTGAAATATATCGACTAGCGGCTAATTCTGACCAAAAAGCAGAATAATCTGCATAGAAGTGATTAATGTCATGCAAATACGAATAATACCCATGCTGAAGAACAAGTGAAGGTACATCAGACCTCTTCAACATTTGAATAAGACAACGTATCTCAGGGGATACATCATTAGGCAGGACTACAAGACTATAGACGTCCGCAGAAAATGAACCATTCATCAATCTAACAAGTCGAGCAGTATCCAGAAAATCTTGCCGAATTAATCCACACAAGAAGACCCCATAATCCACCTTAAATTGCTTATTAAGATGCAGATCAATCTGAATATTTGTAGCAGCAAGGCCTTCTATGTTTTGGATTATAGAATTAATCCTAGCAAAATCTGGTTCTACACGAACAGCTTCAACAACTCCAGAAAAATCAAATCCAACCCCCCTAAACATCTTTGCCAGCAAATAACTCGGCCTTGCAGGCCGGAAAAGATAAACGGCAATACAACGAGAAAGATTTTTTTCCACCCAATAATTTACAAGTTCTTCACCTTCTCGACCAGAAACAAATAGAATTTTCTTTGGTTCGCCTTTATTCGAATGAAAGAGACTCAAACAACTTTGAATCATATTCGCTGTTCGCATAAAAAAACCAAGCATTCGTTTAAGAGCTTCATCAAAATTAATTGCGACGCTTTTATTTTCTTCCACTCTCACATTCATACAACCTAGGGACTTCACATCGCCTAAAGTAGAACGAAAAACAGAATGCTCGATCGAACCTGAGCTAAAATTAGAACAATATTTAACTCCTTTATATCTGTTCTTTAAAGACTGTAGTCCACGAACAAGCTTCATCACCCTTACTATTAAAGCTTTTACTTTATACTCACAGCATTCACCAATCGAAATTCCATCATACAAACTTGCATCAACACCTTCACTTAAATACCAAGAGGCAGCAATCTGCCGTGCATCCATTTCGATCTGATCCAATTGATCTAAAGATAAATAATCATTAATTATCGAGACATTTAAATCTGCTTTCAATAACGAGTCTTTAAAAAGCCATGCCTGCCATCTTTTATTCTCAATATCCGTAAGATCTAAAAAATTTTCAGATAAAACATAAAGCGTTTCTTTGTTTAATTCTTGTTGAAAATCATTAATATCGCTCATAGAATCAACAAGGAATATTGTTTTCACGTTATCGCGCATAAAATCACCAAAATACTATATTTGTATTTTTTTTCTAAAATTGCTAACTACAAAAGCAACCTTTTCACCCAGAACCGCTGAAACCGTAGTAAAGAAAATAATATTCAGTCCTGCAAAAACAAAATAATTAAACACATCTTTTTGATCAGAGAATACAATATTGAATAAATGCCAATTAATAAACACGGAGGCGAATGACAATATTGATGGCACCAATATATAGATCCAAATAGTGGCTTTTTTACGTTCATCTCTCACTACACGAAGCGCAAGGTATAACTTTGTTAGTGCAGCAAACATACTTACTACAGCAACCCCCCATGCCACGCTTATAAACGACAAGGAGAATAAACTTGGAAGAGTGCATGCTAACAACAACAAAAAAGCTATCATTATTGACAGAGCTGCATTCAATCGATGGCTATTAGTTGTCACTAAGATTTGATTAGCTGTAATCTCTAAACCCATGTAAAAAGAGCTACACAAAAGTAACAGAAAAAGTATTTCTGAGTCTTTGAATTCTGGAAATATTTCCGCAAGAAATACAGGCATTACCGCGCTCGAACCACTCATTACTAACGGAAACACTAAAAAGGCAAGCCCGCCAATAGGTCCCAATAAAGATGATCTTAGAACCTCTGGATTACTATTTTCCTCCGCAAATTGCCGCTGTAAACTTGGAAACAAAAAAATAGAGAATGACAAAGGAATCCATAAAATAAAGCTATTCAAACTAAAAGCTAACGCAAAACTTCCAGCAGATTGAAATCCATAAAAATAGCTAACACTTATTATTGGGAACGTGTTTCTAAATATATTGACACAATTAATTAGTTGCAATGGTAGGCCTTTTCGCAGAAGGTCGCTATAGTGATAAAAATCCACTTTAAAACTAGAGACCATTGTTGGATTCTTTTTTGTAGACCACGTCAACCAATATACTTTGCAAATAAGCACCAGCATAAAAGCAGCCAACTGACCATAAATCGAATAAAAATAAATTAATGGAATCCCTACCAACATCAATACGGCAGTCTCAATAAAAACAGCTAAATTCGTTGGAGTGAAATTAGAAAATGCCCAAAATATCGAAGTTTTAGCGAGAATGTACTGATAAAGCGGCATAAACAACAATATAACAAACAAACTCTGCAGAAATATAGAATCCAGGGTTATGTCGAAAATAAAAACAAATGTGATAACAAGTATTGAACCCACCAGCCCGGATATTACTGCAAACGTCGCCATACTATTTTTTAAACGCGAAATTATGCCCCAGCGATTTTTCTCTAAGTTGAAACTGATTTCTTTATTTGCGGCTTGAATAACTCCTAGGTCGAAAAGGCTAAGTACTAAGATAATCGCTAACAACGTAGACCACATACCAGAATATTCTGGGCCCAAAATATTTTTCGAAATCAGCGAGGCAATAAAAAGAAATATTTGCGAAACATATAGGATTGAAGAGATTTTCAACCCATGTAATAAGTTATGTGCTGGATCTTTTTTCACTCGATTTTAGTGCACATAGTCAGTAAACTTTAAAAATCACCCTTTAACTGCAACAATCATGTAATTATACGAAAATTTGGGAGGTAGTTTGGACAATATACTCAACTCTAATTTCGCAAAAAGCTTTGCCAAAAAGTTAAGTTTTAATATTCTATTAAGCACACCCATTAGCACCCTATAAATAAAATCATTAAGAGTAATTAATCTCAGTATTTGATTATTATTTAAATAGTCATACGTATACTTCTTTGTAATTATCATGCCATTTTTCTTCAACCAATCCTCAAGATCTCGCTGCTTCACTTTAGACTCATACGAAAAGAAATCCTGCTCGACTGCTGCTTCTATTCGCTTTTTCGAAAACCGACTTACAAACGCATAATGATCCGCACTGCACATTTCAAAAACTAAAGTCCCACCTGGCTTTAATACCCTAATATATTCCTGTAACACTTTTTCCCACTGAGGGAAATGTCGGACTACTGTTATAGAGACAACTGAGTCAAACTCATTATCTGAGAAAGGTAAATCTTCCACGCTACCATGTATATACTCGATATTCTTCAAATCTAAATCTTTACTTATGCTTTCGTTTAACTCCAGCATCTCCTTCGAATAATCTAGCGCAACAACATAGTTTTTATCATTATAAGCAAGCGGTATTGCAAATCGACCAGTCCCTGTGCCGGCATCTAACACTCGCCCTTCTACTGCATCCGTCACTATCGCTAACTCAACTATATTCTTTACTTTCACCGACCCTAAATCCGAATATACAGCTTTGTGGTACACAGAAGCCGCACCTGGCAGCGCCCAATATTCTGATTTTTTCTGGTTTATTTCACTCATTTTAAAACATTATCCTTTAGAAATTTTTTTAGTAGGCTCTATATAGAATCCCTATGAGCTTGATACTTATAGAAATAGTCTGCTTTAACTATTCGAACAATTTACAGGAAGTCAACAAAAAAAACTACCACTACTAATTAATTGAATTGAATTGAATTGATAGTAAATATAATCTGAGATTAACTTCCTCAGAAGTTAACTAATGCTATTTTACATAACTTATATAATGTGCACACTCGAATTTTAGAACAGAAAATATTAAATCTAATTTACAGTAAACATTGTTCAAGAGTTTTAACGCGGTTCAGTATCGTACCTATATAGCGAGCGAGCCAATGTCCTAAGATAATTCTCCGAAACCGATCTCCATGATACTGGTTGAGCGTATCGCATAATACAAGAAACAGCTTACTCTCTAGTTCTTTCACATCAATATGATCGCTCGTCGGTGGTAGTAATTAAATACCGAGCGCTTCAGCAATATCCTTAAGGTTATATATAGCCATGATCGCTCATACGCTGCTGAGATTTTTTCGTAGCTAGCTCATAACAGGGTTCAACAATCGCAACAGATTTTCGTGTAATTCGAAACAGCTCAGCCAATTGTGTACTCCAGGTATTGACATACTCAGGATTGGCTTGTGTCTTTTCAACATAAGTACCGGCCTGTAAATCGTAAGCAATTAGACTACTGACGATTGTGTTATCCGTCCCAGCCGAGTTGTCACGAGCCCAAGCCATAACGTTTTCATTGCGTGCATAAGCACTCTTCATTCCAGCAATTAAACGGCCAATCTCTTTTTTATCTGATTTCATAATTTCTTTAATTCTCCATATAGGTATTAGTGATAAATATTTTCCTCTCATCAGCGACATAAAATAAATGCATTTGGATATGGGTCTTGTAGCATCCTTATCTTGTTATATATATACTCTGCAGGTTGTTCTTTCAGTTCTTTAAGTGTTATTTCGCTTTGTTGTTCAGTACGCCTTTCTCGGGTAACGGTTGCGTTGAGGCAGACAGTGCTTGGAGTTTTCATAAAAAATTAAACACTAGTAGTATTCCTTTTACCTGTTTTGGTCCGCAAAACTCCCAATCTTCAATAGTGATAGTCTTTTTAAAAACGATAATGGCAGTTACTATAGCCAAAATAGTTTATCATTCTATCGGTTGAAGAGATATAGTCAAACACCTCATAATTGTTTTCTATTTTGCCCCTGTTTGATGGATATGGAATTTTGTATACTCTGCCAACCTTTGGCTCTAAATTATGATTTAGAACCATTCAATACACTTCATAGCCTTGATCTAAAAATTCCACAGCAAGCCTTTCCCAAAAGATTGTTTTTACCTATTTTCTATAAACAACAATTTATTGTTAGCTATATTTAGCATTATTTAACCAATTCGAAAGATACAGGGTTGCCGCGCCTGACCGCAGAAGTTGTTTTTTTTCCTATAATTTCTTCCATATATTTTGGCGCTAACCCAAACCCCGGCCTTATACTTTTAACATGCTCTTTAGTAATTACTTCACCTTCCTTGATGTCTTTAACAAAATACAACGAACGTCGAAATTTTACATTGCCTTGTTCGCTTGATTTTCTACCATAATCAACCTGTCCAAGTGCTTCCCATGCTATGTTAGCTCCTATACATAATTCTGTCAACTCTTTCGATTCGAGTGAAAAAGAATCATCAACTCCACCACTATTACGGTCTAGGGTTACATGCTTTTCAATAATTGATGCACCTAATGCCACACTAGTAATTGCCGTCGTATTGTCAATTGTATGATCAGACAAACCTGTTACTAATCCAAATTTTTGCCGCATGTCAACCAATGTTCGTAAATTATAGTCTGCTGCAGGTGCCGGATAGCCACTCACACAATGTAGTATTGCCAACTCTTTACATCCACCCTCTCGTGCAGCTTCAATTGCCTCTTGAATCTCCTCTGCGTCTGCCATCCCTGTTGAGATAATCATTGGCTTGCCGGTTTGAGCTACATATTTTATTAAAGGAAGATCCACTGCCTCAAAAGAAGCGATCTTGTATGCGGGTGTATTTAAGTCTTCTAATAGATCAACAGCAGTATTATCAAATGGAGAGCTAAATATTGTAATTCCGATTTTTTTTGCATAATCGAATAAGGGTTGATGCCATTCCCACGGCATAAATGCATCCTTGTACAATTCATACAAGCTTTGACCGCCCCAAAGTCCTTCTGTTAATTGAAAATCTGGTAATTTACTATCAATTGTTAAGGTGTCTGGTGTGTAAGTTTGTAATTTAACCGCATCAGATCCACATGCCTTAGCCATATCAATAATTTTATAGGCATTATTAATGTCGCCATTATGATTTGCTGACATTTCGGCAATGACATAAGGAGGACACTCTTGACCTATCTTTCTATTATTAATGAAAATTGCTTGCATTATTTTGTTAACTCCATACAGATTACTTGTTTGTCATGAACCTTTTTCATACCCATCCTTTTAAATTTATATTTCTTGTGCAAATTTAAAACTCTTACATTATCGCTAAAAACTTCTAACTTTATTTTATTTAAGTTTAATAAGTCTAGAATATATTTCAAACATACCTCTTCAAGAACCCGCCCTATACCAGATATTTTTTCGAAGGGATTGGCGTACAAACCAAAATAACACTCTTTATTTGTGCCATCTATTTTTGTAAAATCAATCACACCCACATATTTATTATCTTTTTTTACAACCATATATTGTCGAGATTTTGAAAATTGCAACTCGTCTATAAAACCAAGGTGCGCGTCTATAGAAATTTCATCGTACGCATACATCCACTTTTTAATATTTTCATGATTTCTCCAGCCTAAAACCATTAACACTTCCTTTTGGACTAAGTCAACAAAATCAATCAACTCTACCCCCCCCCGAATTATCCAATTCAATTTTCAATATATAGCGATTTCCATCTAGCTCAAAATACGCAGGGTAATCACTATTATTAACAACCCTTAAAAGGTTAAACTGATCTCTAATAGTTTTATCTATGTTTAATTTACTATCTTTTGTATCTCGCTTTTTATAGAAACTTTCATCACCATTTTGCTTAACGGGAATGTTATATTTTTCATAATTATTTACAAATTTGACACACATTTGCATAATCATTCTAGCCTGCTTATCTCTAAGCTCTTCATTTAACTCATGGCCAGTTATCAACATCATTAATATTAACTATCGGTGGATAGCTTTTACTGAAAATAATTGGCAGGATTTCATACCCCAAGTAAATTAAAGTTGCAACTCTGTGTTGACCACCAACAATTAAAACAGAATAACTGTCATTATTTTCTAAAACATATCCTCTTGGATATCCATCGTAAAATTTTCTATATCCGTGTAACAACATAGAGTCTTTCAATTTATCCAGCCTCTTAGCCTCAAGCTCTATCTTTTGATCAGATACAGGTCCAAAATGCTGATCACCGTGTGTATAGTTGAGCCCATGTTCGCCGGTGTCATAATTTTTTTCTCTTACGCTATACCATGGTAAATCAACACCTTTAAGGGGATATACTTCCTTAGCATTTATAAAATGCTTTTCCATAATACAGTTAGGAGTATGGCGACCATAAAAGCTTTTTAACGCACCTATTCCTTGATGGTAATACGCTGTAAAGGGGTGTTTGTTCGAAGTATATTTAATACCTCCAAAATAATACAATTTCTCTATATCGACAAAAAATACACCTCTTCTATTTTTCGAATCTATTTCATAATAAATAGATTTGTAATCTCTACATTTTTCATTACTAAACAAATCAACATCTTTAAATTTCGTAAAATACAAAGATATCTTAATACAAAAAAATTTTATAATTTTTATGAAAAATGGAGGTAAATTTTGCAATAAATAACGCTTTATTTTTGAATAAATAATAATCATCTAGTTTAACATTCTACTTATTTTTGTAAACAAATTAATACGCCCTAATTAAAAAACATTGTTAGCAGAAATTTCCATCTTAAGGCATTGAGAATTGATTAATAATGAACGACTTGTTTCATCAATTTCTCGAGCCGACAAACAAAATCTAGCAAGCGCCGAAGGTTCTACAGGTCGATATTCAAACATCCCAACAAAAGCACCCTCTTCTTTCTTTATCAGAACTGAAATATTTTTCATATCATCACCAACATCAAAATATCCATTTGTCATCCCCAAAACCTGGTTAGATGTTATTAATGCAGAAACAGATTGACCATGAGAAAATGACAAACCTTCATCTATTGAAAAAAAATCAACTTTTTTACCACCGTTATGAGTTTTAAAGCACATAGAGTTTTTATTAAAAATTTTTGGGAATAATGTAATAAATCCAAATCTTAACGAACCTATAATTGATTCTTTCCAATTAAGACGATAACTTAGAGTCACCTTTCCTGTGACATCATTAATCATCCAGGTTTTATCTATCATTCCCATGGGGGTAGATATAGAACTCTCCACCAAAACACCACTATCAATAAATCTCCATCTAGGCTTGACTAAACCAAGGTCAGTAATCTTGCTTTTTCCTGGAATTTCCAATATCAAATGACCACTATAAAAATCTGCTCCATATGAAATATCATTAAAATAACCATGAGGTATTGTTCCAAACAAGGGGTTGATACTTACATCTTTATCGGTAAATGACTCAATAGCAAGTCCTTTATTACAATTTAAACGAACCTGTAAACGTTTGCCTTGAATATCCAAAAAACGCCCAATACGGTTAACAGTAATACTCGAATCTTTTAAAAATAGTTGCTCTGAATTAGTAAAGTTTTCTTTAAATTTAATATTAAGACTATCTTCAAGCCTTTTCATTCTTTCTAAATATGCAACCCAGCGTATTTCAGTTATATGCGTTCGAAAATCACTACTCCACAAATAACATAGCTCTTTCCAGCTTGACTTATCTTTAACAAGTCGATCTGTAAATATTTTATAAATTTTCCAACATCTAGTATTAATTCCAAAATCATCGCGTCCAGTAACAGCCCATCGAGCTATATTATATTTACTTTGTTTTTTTACTGGTATTGGCTGGTCTGCAGATTCTAGAGTTAAATCCTGATATGTATGTTCATTAGCATTCATTTGGAGCACTTGACTGGGTAATATAAATCTCATGTCACTTTTCTCAGATATCTTTTTATACAAATTTTCAATCCTGTTCCACTCTCCATCCTTGTGTATATTCTCCTCAGTCATATATCTGCCAGGTCTAAAATCAAAAATCTCAACATCATTTCCATACATTGGAAATGCACGAATATGGTCAGCCTCTTGATCTCTTATATATGCAAGTATTTCATCTAACTCTAAATCTCCATGCGTATAGCGTTGAAACTTTTGAAACCCAATCGATGAATTCCAAATTACTGATATTTTATTCCCATTAGAATCACATGCATACTGTGGGAAATATAACATCTCTGGATTCCACTCAGGATGAATAAACGAAGGGTTGTCCCACTCCATGATGATTGCATTATATCCTGCCTCTTTATAAATCTGAATAAGGCCAGCAGAATATGACTGCTCATTCAATAAAGCAATACTCGGAACTATCCCAAGAATTTTTTCGTAACAATCATTTCCAATTTTGAGATTAGCTTCGGTCACCTCTGAAGGAACCAATGGCCCTATTACTTGCGCATAACCGCAACCAATTAATTCACAAACTTTATCATCAATAAGAAGTTTTAACTCATGAACCCAGCTTGGATCAATTTTTTCAATAGTTTCAAGAGTAAAGCCGGATAACTCTATTCCACATTTTATTTTTCTTTCTTTGGCTAATTTCAATAAAGGCCAATAACATTCCGAAATTACTGAAGACCTATCCCTCTCTTCAATTGCTGAGTAAGCAATATTAAGATGAAAAAAATTATATAAATGAATCATTGTTTTGATAAAGTTAAGTTAAGGCATGGATTATTTTAATAATATTAGTGAAGGTTGTATATTTTATTAGCCAATAAATGCGTTCCATTTTTCACTTTATTACTCCCATTTACCGATATTTTTTGAGATTCATGAAAATTATTTATAAGGTAGCTCAAATTTATAACGGCTTCCTTAGCAGAAACTGCTGTCATTGCAATATTAGCTTTATTAACAAGGCCTAACTCTTTGTCATCACGATCTTTATAAGGGGAAAAAACACTTGTTGGCTTTCCATAATGACAAGATTCAAAAAATGATACTCCATAAACAGTTAACACATAGTTTGCAGAACTAATTAGGCTTTGAATTTCTTGAGGTGACTTTATAACATTAAATTCATTATTAATCACATTATTTAGAATGGGTTTATTTGAAAATGGCCCCCGAACCCAATTAATTAGACAATTTGAAATGTGTTCGTCTAACATTTTAGGCAGGTCTTTATTTAACCCAGTTGGGTCACTACCTCCAGTAAGAACCAAAATCTCCTTCCCGTTTCTCCATTTACTTGTCTTAACGGCATCATCCAATAAAAAATGATCCCACCCAAAAGATAACTTATGAGGATCATTTCCTGAAAGTTTAGGACTCATAAAGGATGGGGTCCATATTAAATCCAACAATTGGTGATATTCAGTTAGACCATCTACTGCAACCAATTTTATTTTGTTTTGTTTTAATGTTTGAAATAGCTTTGTAAAGTCTATATTACTGCTGTACACGTCAAACACAATCGTATTTGGTTGAAAAAAATTTACTTCATTAGTTATCACCTCTTTAAAACTAAGATTATCAGCATAAAACTT
>Ga0209776_1001788_pt1 | contig 10336 bp, 15 predicted proteins | sample SaaInlLV_10m_DNA_3_FD_184670 | JGI IMG/M metagenome (GOLD analysis project Ga0209776, IMG submission 184670) | Marine microbial communities from expanding oxygen minimum zones in the Saanich Inlet - Saanich Inlet SI073_LV_165m_DNA (SPAdes) (version 2) | ecosystem: Environmental > Aquatic >...
CGATTTGTTGGTGGCCGATGGAGTAACTGATGATACAGTCATAAAAGTAGCTAAAAGAAGCTCATTGTCTCAACCTATTGTAGGTATTGCAGAAGATTTAATCGCCAACGGGAATCAAGGCACAGCGGTCAACATAGGCGTTGTAAGTGGTATATCTAATGCAGAATCTTGGAATGTTGGAGATGTGCTATACGGAAATTCAAGCGGTGGTTTTACAACTAATGCAAACATATCTACATCAAGTTATAGCCAGCCTTTAGCTTATGTAGTTAAGAGGAATCCATCTTTTGTTACTTTAATTGTAAATGTACACAGTGGACACGATTATGCTCAATATACTGCAATAGATGCGTCAGGGTTTAGCGGTAATTTGAGCGGAACAGATACAAATGTTCAAGTGGCCATGCAAACTATTGACGCTATGAGTTCAGGGGGAGTTACTGATCACACAGCATTAAGCAATATTGGAACTAACACTCATGCTCAAATAGATACGCATTTAACAGACGCAACAAAGCACAGAGTGATAAATGACGCAGGAACAAGCGTAACGGAGCTTTTTAGTGCAAGTGAAATAATTAGTAGACTTGCGGGAAAAGAGCCGTCAGACGCCAATATAATTAAAAATAATGTAGTTAATACCGTTGTTAAGTCTTTTAATTCAGAAAGAAAGATTAAATATCTAAACACGGGGGGATTACACACAATTGATTTATCTGAATCGAATAATTTTCATTTATTCGTATCAGAGAATATTACACTTGATTTAAGTAGTTTTAGACCCGGACAAAGTGGAATTATTGCAATTATTCAAGATAATGGGGGATCAAAAACCATTGGATTTAATTCACGAATGAAGTTTGCAGACGGAACAGCACCAACGCTATCCACGGCAGATGGATCAATCGATTTAATTCCTTATTATGTCTATTTTACGGATGTAATGTGTAACTTCATAGCGGACTTTAAATAATGTTTGGAGAAATGTTTTTTAATCAAGGTGGGCAAAGTTGGAGTGTTCCTGTTTTGCATTATGATTTTGAAACGGTATCAGGCACAACCATAACAGACTCAAGCCCTTACGGAAACAACGGAACTTTAGTAGGTCATGTAATTAGTTCAAGTGGTGGATATTCAGGCGACGGGGTGCAGTATATAAACGGTTCAGATAATAAAATAACTATCGCTAATGCCTTACCAAGCACTATCACATTTACTTTGTGTTGTTGGATTAAACCCGATACCAATTCGCATCACTTCCCCATGTTTGGAGATATAGGAGTTGGTACTTATTTCACACACGTTGGAGTTGGCAATAGGATAGACCTAGAGAGAAGTGGAACTAATGCATCTTTTCCCATAACCCCAACTACTGCATGGCGTCATATTGCATTAACAGTTGATGGCACAAACTGCAACTTGTACCTAGACGGTATCTTTTCAAGCAATGATACCTCATCAAGTAATTTTGATTTAGCAGGCATATCGGTACTTTGTGGTCAAAACCATACCGCTAACGATGAAGGTTTTGCAGATGATTTTAGAATATATGAATCTGTTTTAAGTGTAGAAGAAATTGCATCAATTGCAAATAAATAAAGGTTAAAAATGCACGCTCAACTAGATAAAGAAAACAATCACATTAGAGATTTAGAGGCAGGCAAAGCTTTCTCTCACAATGATGTAAACTACCCTAGAAATTGGATTAAGGTTTCTTCGCAATCAGATAAAGAAGAAATTGGAATATTTCCAATTTTGTTCATGAATGTGATCCCTAAAAATCACAAGCAAGTAAGTTTTTACGACACTTTTAACGGTTCAGAAGTTGGAAGAACTCTTATAACTGAACAAATTTTATCTGATCAAGAAATGCTGGATCAAGAAAAACAAAGATTGATAACAATTGTTAAAAAGAATGCAAGTACTGAAATATTAGACTTTCTTCCGATATATAAGCAAAACAACCTTTTAGCGAGAGCGATAGAGCTAAATGATTATGATCAGATAACAGAAGAGCATTTAGCCGAAAAAATGTTAATTCGTCAATCATGGGATACAATTAAGACTATTAGAGTTAATTGCCAAGTTAAATGTGTTGAAATATCAACACTTAATAGCTTGCAAGAGTGCGAAGAGTTTATAAAAACACTATAATAATAAAAACAATTCAAAGGTTATGTTATGGCAAATCAAGTAGTAAGTACGGTAGAGTGGCAAGTTCAAAATGAAAACGGATAGCTTCAAAAGTGTGGGGCTTTTGTCATACAAAGGCAAAGGTAACTTTTTCAATTACGCTATTAGAGCTTGGACTTTTTCGGAATTTTCACATAGCGAATTAGTTATCGATAATGAATATATGTTTAGTGCAGATTCAAGACTTAATTTAGTTAGACTACGCCCATATGATGTATCTATTGAAAATTGGGAATATTTAGATCTCACTCATTTAGTAAAGAACTTTGATTTTTCCATCGCTCAACAGATGCAGGGGCATAAGTACGACTATCGAGGGATATTGCTGTTATCACCTGCTTGAAAAATGGGGGGTTCTCGATGGAAGCTATGACGCAAATATGGTATCACCCGAAATACTACAAAGAGAAGCAGTTAAAGCACTACGAGCGAGTGAGAATATCACCCGTTCGTAGCTCTCTTTGACTTCCTGCCTTGATCGGGAACCTTCTATGCACTAGATACCCCGTGGCATCAGTATAATCATCGATAGATGGGTGCTTATTAGATTTTTCAGGCACTCCGTTTTCATTGTATGATTGTTGCTCGAAAGCTTCAACTAACTCAGGGCAAGTTTCTACATTTATAGTTAGTGTTCCGTCTTGAAATCTCTTATTGACTGTATTCACTCTATCTCTCACAAACGGGTTTTTGTTAGGGACATCAACTTTAAAATGCTTTTTTAGCATCTTTATATCAGTAGTAGTTGCATTGGTGCTTTGTGATTTACCACTTGCATCGGGATAAATTGTTATATCGTGATTTGGATACTCACTTAAAAGTGTTTCTATAATATCTTGTGTATCAGAACATACAAAAGTTTTAATGATTGGAACTTTGTTATCTCTCTCAACGCTTACAATTACGACACAACCGCCCACATTGAAATCCACCCCTATATGTAAAGAATCTAAAAAGAAATCGTAAGCGAGTATTGAATCATCATTGTTACAGGTGTTTCTATTAAAGTAAGCATATACAGATCCCGAAGCCATGTTTACAAACATACCGTTACAATATGCGTTAAAAAGCTCAGGTGTATAGTTTTCTCTCATAGATTCTAAAAATTCAGGTGGTAGAAAAGGGTTATCGGTTGATTTTGCGTGTATTATTCGCCCTATTTTCTGTTTAACAAATAGCTGGTAAGTGGCCTTAAAGCCCTCGGGAGTAGTACTAAAGAACATTTGCATTACTTTTCCTGCACGAAGTCTACCATCGAGCTTGACGAAAGCTTTAAGGGCTATCTCTGTTTTTGTAGTGTCGAATTCGTCACAGCCGATAAAAGACGCATTCACTCCAATGATTCTCTCAAAGTTTTCTAATGATCTCATCAATATGACTGTATCGCCCTCTTTAAAGTGCATAGTCAATTTTGGTTGGGGCTTAGATATAAAGCTATATTCACGCCCTTTTTTCATTCCTAAACTTTGTAACATTTTCAACATATCAGGGATAAGAATATCGTCAAGGAGTGGTGAAGTTGGTTCAAATAGAATTCCGGTAGTGTTGGGGTTCTTATATGCTAGATCTAAAGCTTTAGCACAGAACGCAAAAGTTTTACCTCCACCATAACCACTTACTAAAGCCAAGTACCTAGTTTTATAATCAGCTAAAAATTCGCTTTGATGCGATAATAGGCGTATGGGAGCTTTAGGTACTTTAGACATTAACTCTCTTCAATATCAGCATCAACAATCATTGGAGCAAAACCGCAAAATTCTACAGGTGTATCTTTTTCTATATCACCATTGATGATGTTAGTGTTTGAGTGCCTTTGATTAACACCAAGCGTTAAAGATCCTTTATCGACAGCTTCAATTCCACTCTTTAAATTAGTCATACTCATACGAGTACCCTCTTCTTTCATTTTTCTACCGATTAGTGATATTCCATAAGCCACTACATCGTTAATTAGCTTGAGATGCTTTGTCTTATCTTTTATTATTTGGCTCACGGGTTCGGTTAAATGTTCGGGAATGTTCGATAACTGTTCGGAAACTTGGACAGCGTCACTTATAGCTTTATTCGTCAGTTCGGAAACAGCCCAATTTTGAGATTTTATTTTATCGCTCATAGTGCCTTTAGGTATTCCAAACTCTTTACAAAGCTCAACTTGTGTCTTATGCCCCGTTTCATAAAGACCTCTTATTTTATCCCAATTGTATTTGGAAGGTCTACCCATTTAGATTGTCCTTGATTTTACTCCAACTTTGCTCTACGCCATTGATCTTAATTGTATCAATACCCGTATAGTCACAATACCTTTCAACTATAACATGAGCGTATTTTTCATCAAGCTCCATAATTCTACATCTTCTTGATAGGTTTTCACACGCAATAAGGGTAGTCCCAGATCCTCCAAATAAATCTAAAACTATATTATTTACCTTTGAGCAGTTGAAAATCCCTTTTTCCATGAGTTCAACAGGCTTTTGAGTGGGGTGAACATAAGAAGATGAATGATCTTTAGGAACATTCCAAACACTTCCTATTCTCTTATCTTGTAAGTTAGACTTTCTATTCCAAACTAATGCCAGTTCATAATCAGTAGAGAAAGCACCTTTTAAATCTCCTCCACCTCCTTTATTCCACACAATCATATTAGTAAGTTTTCCAAAAGGCTTAGTGATCTCTATCCACTTACCCACAACTTGGTAAGAAGTCCATACAAAAATAAACCCTTTGCTGTATTTACTTACGAGAGGTATCCACCCATCAAGAAACTTATCATCATTCATAATTACATCGTGGGAAGAGTTCCCTTCATTAGTGTAGCTAACGCCATATGGCGGATCAGTAAACACCATATGAGCCATTTCTGATTGCATTAAATCAATGATATTATTTTCATCAGTACTATCACCACATATCAATCTATGCTGAAACTTGTACCCTAAGTCTATAATGTCCCCTTTCTTGATCGCAGGAACCATTGGCGGTTCAGGTGCATTATCTGAATTTGAACTATCAATATCTAAATCAGGCAAATCATCTAAATTAAAATCTAAAAGCTCATCTTCTGAAAAACCCGTGTTACTTAAATCATAATCTTCGTTTAAAATTTCTAAAAATTCTGATTTTAGCACCTCATCATTCCAAGAACTATTAAGTGCTATTTTATTATCAGCAATAATATAAGCTTTCTTTTGAGCTAAACTAAGACCTTTTATAGTGATAGTAGGAATCTCCTGCATATTTAAGTTTTTTGCAGACATTAAACGCCCATGCCCTGCAATAATTATATTATCCTCATCTATTAAAATAGGATTAGTAAACCCAAACTCTTTAATACTTCTAGTTATTTGCTCAATCTGTTCATTATTATGCACCCTACTGTTTTTCTCATATTTAGTTAAAGAACTAATGCTTTTAAATATTACTTCCATTTGATACCCCTTTTCTTATAAAAATTTTACCACCACTTAGGGTAGTAACTCAAGGTGATATTAGATAATCACTTTTATGATGCACCGTATTTATATTCTCATTAGAGAACCACACGAGGGTTATTATTGAACCTACTATAATAAACTGTATCAATTTCTAACACCCCACTTTTTTAAAAACCTATTTATAAAACTCTTTATTCGTTTAATCATGCAAATATTATATCTTTTTCAAAAACTATTGACTTTATCGTTACTTTTGTGTTATAATTGTGAATACAAATAAAAAGGGTTTAGAATGAATAAAGAATTAGAAGATTTACTTTGTTTTGCATCAAAAGAAGCATTTAAGGTAATGGCAAAGCACCACAAAACAAGCATAGAAGAAATTAAGGAACTGTATCTATTAAAGCAACCTAGCATTTATGATCAATTTAACAAGTTGATGCACATAGCTTTAAAAGAGTATGAAGACCACAAAGGGGGTGAATAATGAGTTATATTATCAGCAAAGATAACAAGTTAATTGCAAAGACACCTAAGCCTATAAGATCAGGTGAATCGGTGTTATATGCTTATGATTCATCAAGCAATAAAATAAACGCTAACAGAAGCATTGACTTAGTTGATGCAAGAGTGGGAACAATTTCAAACGCTAAGAAGTGGAATAAAGTATTTGATAATAGTTTCATTACAGAGGGTTTACAAATAAGTGATAATGAGTTTTTAGTATTTGAAGAAGAGGAGAATTAATAATGACCTACAATCAATATAAAACAAAAGCGTATAAGTACGCTTTTGGAACAAGTGGAAAAGAAAGATTACAGATGTTATATCAATACTTTTTAGAAACAAATCACCCACACCCAAAATTTACTTTAGATGAACACTTTGAGGACTTAAAACACATGAGTTCAAAGTCGGTTTGCAAATCATATCTTGAGTCATGTGCTTCACTTTGTGCAGTAAACGATACTTTAGAAGAAGAGAAAGATTTTAATCATGCTTGAAAAATACGACTTTCCAATAATTGAAACAGTAGACACGGTAAACGGTCAATTTAATTTAGTAAAGGTAGGTACTTGCAGTAATGTAAGTATCTATCACAGCGGTTACTGCTTTAATGCCGTGTTCTTTGAGCGAATAGTTTATATTTGTAGAAGTGAATCAGATATTAATGTTGAACTTATAGACGATAGAAGAAAAGAGCAAGAGCAGAGATTGAAAAAAAGAAAAGATTCAGGACAGTACTTATGAGAGATACAAGCGACAGAGTATTGAATACAAGACATCACACGAGAAAAGCGTGTGACTATTCAAGAAGGTTTTACGGTTTTGAAAAGATAACTAAAATTAAAGACTACTTTTTAAAAGAAACTATTGCACATGACGCTCAAAGCGATTTAGACGATTTCATGAGCAATAACGAGGGCAAGAGCGACTATCTTATTGGCATGGAGTTCTTGGAGCTAATGGCGTGTAAGGTTGGTAAATTGGAGAGCGAGGAATACTTATGCGAAAAATAACAACTTCTAAAACATTAACGGATCTATCTAATGAAGATTATCACGCTATTGACGCGATAAGTGCATCAGGTTTAAAAATGATGTCTAAGAGCTTTAAACTATATTATCTAAAGTCACAGTTGAAGCGTAAGAGATCAGGAGCATTAGATATAGGGACGGCGTTACATGAATCACTTTTAGAACCTCATCTTTTTAATATCAACAATTACAGCTTAACAGCTTCAGAAACTGAATCGTTATCGTGCATGATCAATAACGGCAAATTGATGTTTGGAGATATATTTGATAATAATACCAATGAATTATCATGCTTTTACAAAAATAAAGATTTAGGATTGATGCAAAAAATTCGTATTGATTCGTATGATCCACGAGCAGGGATCATATACGATTTAAAATCTTCTAAGTCAGACAATGCAGAGGACTTTGCAAAAGATGCGTATAAGTACGGTTATCACATTCAATGTGCTTTTTATATTGATGTAGCGAAAGCCTTGGGCATGAAAGTAAACGCTTTTGCGTTCATGGTAGTGCCGAGCGTGACCCCTTTCGAGCCTTTTTGTGTTCAAGCTACACAGGAACTCATGGAACAAGGCAGGAGCGAGTACGGAGAGCTTATAGACGGATTTAAAGAGTGGTTAAACCAACCAAGCCAACCATTGCAGTATAAACCTTTGAATTTGCCTACATATATACGCAAAATGTTGGGGCTTTTGGATTAAATTAATGAATGTTTTAAGTTTATTTGACGGAATGAGTTGTGCTAGATTGGCACTTGATAGAGCAGGAATAGAAGTAAACAACTATTATGCTAGTGAAATAGACAAATTTGCGATACAGGTATCAAATGATAATTTTCCCGGCATTGTGCAAATAGGTAATATATTGAATCTTGATGATCATTACTTAAAATCTTTAAAAATAGATATTTTAATCGGAGGTTCACCATGCCAAGGTTTTTCAATGCTTGGTAAAAACAAAGGAAGCTCAACATTGTGCGGTATTGATGTTACAACCCTTCAACAATATCAAGATTTAAAAGATGAAGGGTTTGAGTTTGACGGTCAAAGTTTTTTGTTTTGGGAGTATGTTCGAATTAAAAGATTGATTAATCCCAAGTATTGGCTTTTGGAAAATGTAAGATTATCTAAAAAGTGGGAAAATATGTTTAATCATGCAATAGGCTCAAACCCTACATTTATAAACTCTTCTTTATTTTCCGCACAGAATAGACCTAGATATTATTGGAGCAATATTGATTTTAATAAAAATATTGAAGATAAAAAAATATTGTTAGGTGATGTTATTGAATCAGCACCAACGGATCCAAAATTTTGCAGTGAAAAAGCTATTGATATGATGTATGGAAAATTTGGCACAAAGTCAAGGTTTTTAACAATTAAAAACCCTTTCAAAGGGAAAAGCGGTTGTTTATTGGCATCAATGTATAAGGGAGTACCGAAAGGCGTTATTATCATAGATATTGAACTACAAAACAAAATTTATAATGGTGAGATAATAGACGCAAAAAAACTAATGGGAAAAGTTAGGCTATTTTCTGTAAATGAGTGCGAAGCATTGCAGACAGTTCCTAAAGGGTACTGCGATTGTGTATCAAGGTCACAGTCTCTTAAAATGCTTGGCAATGGTTTTACTATTGATGTAATATCACACATTCTACAAGGCATACACAATCCACCTCTTAAAATTCAAAAAAGTTTATTTTAACTATTTACTTTTTAAATACTTTTGTGTTACAATACTGAATACAAATAAAAAGGGTTAAAGATGATTAGATGTGCAGTAACTGAATCGATAGAATCTCATTTAAGAGAACAGGAAAAGCAAGACATGGCGTTTGAGAGATTCAATACAAGAGTTGACGAAAACCTTAAGTTAATATCAATTCAACTTGAAGAGATAGCGAACATAGGTGAAGATTTTGAGGGGTACGACTTCACGGGATCCATCATGGACATGATAAAGGAATTGTAGGGATATCCCCTGCTTTAATATCATGAAATGGGATATTTCGGATTATGATACAGGAAAACATAGAATATATTATGGCAAGACGATTAAAAAAAGTTTTGGATAGTAGAAGAAAAATAGATAGTTTTTCAAATTTAAAAAAGAAAAGGTAAACAAATGCAAGAATTAAAGATTGATAGTCAAATAGCAGTATTAAGAGCTAACTTTGAAGAGGTGAAAAGTAGTTTAGTTGAGAATCTAAAAAAGTATGATATTGAAGTCACAAGCGACACAGTAAAAGAAGCTAAGAAACAAGCGACAGAGCTTAATAAATTGGCCGATGAAATCAAGAAGCGTGGTAAAGCTGTAATTGACGAGCAAATGCAACCAATTGACGCTTTTAAAAGTGGGATTAATGAGCTATTTACATTGTGTAAAGATTCAAGATCTAAGATTACTGATCAGGTTAGAGTATTTGAGGACGCTTACAAATTAGAAGTTCTCACAAAAATACAGCATTACAAGCAGTTAGCAAGTGATTTAATTGGTTTAAGACAAGAATACAGCACTTTAGTTGATGTAAGTGTGGCAGTGTCTTTAACGTCACTCACAAGCAAGAACGAGTTAAATAAAGCCACAAAAGAAAAAGTTGATCTTGCTTTATCAAATGCTTACAATGTTCAACTTCAAAACGACAGCGAGAAAGCGAAACTTGAAGCAGTAGCAAAAGAAGCAGAAGCGAAGAGAACCGCAGAGCTGGAAAAAGCAAAAGCACAAGCACGAGAAGAAGCGATACAAGAAGAGAGAGAACGAGAAAGAAAGGCAAACATTGAGAGAGAGAACAGAGAGCGAAAACAGCGAGAGGATTACTCACTTAGCGGAACAGCAACTTTTACTAATGCAGTTGGAATAGCAGTAGCAAAAGAAGCAGAAGCGAAGAGAACCGCAGAGCTGGAAAAAGCAAAAGCACAAGCGAACGGAAAAAGTACTTATTTAGTCACTCTTACTTATGAAGTTAGAGCGAGATCAGGAGTAGATGGAGATTTGATAGTTGAGAAAAGTATTGATAGCTTTTATAATCGTTCAATTTCAATAAAAAATTCGAGTGCAGTGGAGCTATGAATGATTCTATCTTTATAATTTCATCTATTATTTTAGGGTTTTTTACAGTTTTTGCGGTGGCGGTGGTGGTTATCGGGAATAGAAAAATTAAGTAATGGA
>Ga0209776_1001793_pt1 | contig 10314 bp, 6 predicted proteins | sample SaaInlLV_10m_DNA_3_FD_184670 | JGI IMG/M metagenome (GOLD analysis project Ga0209776, IMG submission 184670) | Marine microbial communities from expanding oxygen minimum zones in the Saanich Inlet - Saanich Inlet SI073_LV_165m_DNA (SPAdes) (version 2) | ecosystem: Environmental > Aquatic > Marine...
CGTTTTGATTTGCACGAAGTTCAGGCCGCGGACGGTTATGCATATAATGTAGCAGTGCAGCGCTTCAATCATGATCATCAACTTCGTGTCGGGCCTTACATCTCAACGGATGCACAGGGTGACTGGTGGGGCGGTGCCGGAGGAGGAACTGTAGCTCATGCCTCAATTGCCTGTTTTTTTGGTGATACCGCTGAAACTATGATGGCTTTCGCCGCTGCCTGTGCGCCTGAAATTCCCCGAATTGCTCTGGTTGATTTCAATAATGATTCGGTCAAAGATTCTCTGCTTGTGATGCAGCGCATGTTTGCGCGTTACCGTGAGTTGGTTGATACAGGTCATGAAACTGAAGCTCAGCGTTATCAACTATTTGGAGTACGGCTCGACACTAGTTCTTCGATTCGGGATGTTTCGGTAACGCCGATGGGGCAGGCCGAACTTGATATGGGGGTCAATCCGCGCTTGGTTTTTATCGTCCGGAATGCGATAGATTCGGCCTGGGAAAAATGGGATTTGCCAGTGGAGTGGACTGTACTGGCTCGTGAATGGTGTACGAGCGTTAAGATTGTTGTGTCTGGCGGATTTAACACTGCAAAAATTTCACGCTTTGAGAAACTGGATGTTCCGGTGGACATCTATGCGGTTGGTTCGTCTCTCTTTGCTAATGACGGTCCACGGGTTACTGATTATACAGCTGATATTGCTCAAGTAAAAATAGACGGTGTCTGGAGGGCAATGTCAAAGGTTGGACGTAGTCGTGGTGATAATCCGGATTTAGAAAAGGTTTCTTGATTGTCAGTGACGCCCTCAAAATAAGCCATAAAACTATGTTAATGTTTACAAAACGATAATTCTTAAATAAGCGACCAGACCTAGCTCCTCAAGATTAGACCCTACTGTTGAAATGACTGTGTAGATTTCAGAGTAAAGAGCGTTACCTTTCATCGCTAATACTTAAGTTGATGTGAAATTGTTTAATAATACAGTAGGATAAGGCTGTTAAAAGTTATTTTAGACAGACACAAGCGGTAAGGGTTATTTTCTTAATCGTCATGATTGTCCGTATAAATCTTTACAAACAGAGTGGTAATTTGCTAAGCTGACAAGTTAAAGAATTAACTCAACAAATAATAGTTGAGGATGTTAGCGGAAATTATATAATAGCGGAAGTCAAACTTGATGGAACCTATTTTGATAAATAATTTTCAAAATGATCAAGTGGTGATCAATAATAATGGAAAAAGATTCGCTATTGAAAGTGATCTTTTAGACCATAATTTTCAAATCGGAAGAGAAATATGAAACGATTGGTATTGTTTTTTTTATGTTGTTGCATTGGAGCAGTTGATATTTTTGGCAGTGAAATAATTATTTTTAATACGTCTCCCAAAGGTTACCCACCTTATATGATTAAAGAAGCAGGGAAACAATCAAGTGGAATTATGGTGGAAATTCTACAAATTATTGCTGCCAAACATGGATATGTAGTAAAAACTAAAGGTGTCCCAAGAAAACGAGTTGATGATCAATTAAAATCAGGTGATTTAGATGCAACCGCACGTGCGAAAGAGTGGGTGCCTAATCCAGAGGATTTCGAGTTCACTGACGTAATTGTTAGAGCTAGTGATGTGTTGTTTTCTTTAGAAAAAACTCCCATTACATTCCAAAAGATCGAAGATCTGTTTGGGAAAAAAATCGGTGCTCATCTGGGGTATAAATATCCAATGCTTGATATCTACTTTAAGGATAATCGTATAAGCCGCAATGATACTGCCAACGAAACAGCCATGTTAACAATGGTTCTAAAAGAACGCACAGATGCTGCTGTTATAAATGAATTAGTTGGCAAATGGCTTATTAAGCAAAAACAGTGGCAAGGAAAATTTGTAGTTTCCGAGAAAGAAATAGGAGGATTTGATTATCGAATTATGTTTAACAAGAAATGGCGATCTTTTGTTCAAAAGTTTAATCAAGAATTAACCTTGATGAAACAAAATGGAGAACTAGAAAAAATCATCTCCAAATATAAATAAGAGTACAGAGCGCAGAGCAATAGTATGCAGACAGACCTTGAGCGCGGAGATTATACGAAGCTTTACAACGACTTGTAAAGCAGTCAAATATTCAGAGTTCAGTGTACGGTCAAAAACAGCTTATCAAAGCTGTGCTGTACTTTAGCCAGATAGGTGAGCACAGCTGGCTTTTCAGATTGTCATTGAAACGAAAGGGGGGCAGATGCCTTCTAATCGTTATGTGCTCATCCTGTTTAGTAATATAAGCCTAATTTCCTTTCCAAATAGCATTATCTTTAAGAGGTTTTATTATGAATTCTGGTGTTAAATTCAAACACTCTTTAGTGTTTAAAATTGTTGGTACAACTTTTATTGTTTACTCCTTGGTAACAATTATTATTACTTTTTACCAAATGTATAATGAGTTTGCTTTAACACAAAAAAGAATCAAAAATGATATAAACATTGCTTCTACAACAATCAAATCGACTCTCATTGAAGCAATGTGGAATGTCGACAACGAACTAATCCAGGTAACTTTAAGAGGGTTAGTAAAAAATCCTTCAATTTTAGGTTCAATTGTTTACGACTCAGAAGCACTCTTAATAGAAAAATCAGCTTCTGAAGAAGTAAATGTTGAAAAGTTTGATCTGAAAATAATCAACAATCCTTTCAATCTGACTGAACCAACTTCTTTTAATTACGAGTTAATAAAAGATGACGAAAAGATTGGAAGTTTCGTAGTCTATAGTTCAGAAAATCTCATTTGGGATTCGATAAAGAGCAGATACTGGATCATCATTCTAAATAAAGTAATTGAAATTAGTGTGCTGCTGCTTGTTTTATTTTTGCTTTGCAGACAATTGTTGAAACCGTTAAACATTATATTGACTAGTGTTAATGAGATTAGTAAAGGTAATCTAGATACCGTTGTTGTATATCAATCAAATGATGAATTTGGTCAGGTTGCGGATTCGTTTAATAAGATGACTCAAGAATTAGCAAATATCATCAAGACTATTGCAACAGTCTCTCACAATATAAGCAACGCCACACAGGATATGGCGTCAGGCAATAGAGATATTTCTACACGCACCCATCAACAAAGTTCTTCATTGGATGAAACTGCCTCTGCAATGGAAAAAATAAATAGCATTGTTCAGAAAAATGCTGAAGATGTTAATAGCGCTGATGTAATCACTAAGCAAGCACGGGAAACGGTAGTTGGTAGCAAAACTCAGCTGCTTGATACTGTCAACAATTCCATTGATATGAATCATGATATACTGCAAAATCTACAAACCACGAATACGGATGTAGTTGGTGCAATGGAAAAGATTATGGACAGCTCTAAAAAAATTGAGGGGATTACAACGCTGATGAACGACATTGCCTTTCAGACAAACCTGCTCGCACTTAATGCCTCAGTAGAGGCGGCACGAGCGGGAGAGCACGGAAAGGGTTTCGCTGTTGTGGCATCGGAGGTTCGAAAACTGGCCCACCGCTCTGCTAAAGCATCTACCGAAATTGGAGTGTTGATTCAGACCAGTCTCGAAAACATTAGTTCTGGACGGAAACTGGTGAAGGATAGTGAAGAATGGATGAATGAAATGAGAACGAAGATCGAAACTATGCTCAATAACCTCAAAACGGAGAGTGATTCGAATCTCAACGAAATTCTTCTCTCTGTCAAAGAAGTCACTGAAGTGATGGAAAATATCAAGGTAGCCTCTCAAGAACAGGCGGAAGGCGTGGAACAGATCAACCGGACGATTGCTGACATGGGCCTCACCACTCAGGAAAACTCAACACTAATTGAACAGAATGAGTCTGCCAGTCAAGGTATAGCACTAGAAGCCAGGCAATTACAGTCTCTGTTGAATGCATTTAATCTGGAGCAGATCCAACAGAATCCCGTAGGCATGGTATCCTACAAAGGTGAAACAGTAAATTCTGCTATTCAGCAAAGTGAAAAATTGGCAATAGCATAAAAAGCGGAAGATGGAGAGTCAACCTAAGTTAAGCTAAACATTCTATAATTCCGCAAGGCCAACATCCTCAAGATTCCTCCCTACGTCCCGGCCATAATGACAAATTATGGTTTTAAGTGTAGTTACGAAACCATCATTAATTAAATTATTTCAGCATTTCTGGATTCCAGCTTTCGCTTGGATGAGAACTTTCTCTTATTAGTCTTTCAAATAATCTATTAAATCCCGTTTCAATATTTCTCTTTTTGTTCCTTTTTTTATTGTTCAGCAAAGATATTTTGTGATAAGCTTATTTTTTGTCCTGGCGTTTCAGCTTTTGATTGAATCGCTGTTTTTTCTTAACCAACAAAGGAGAAGTTATGGAACAAGGAAATGGTAAGCTGGAACTGGTGTATGGACTTGAAGACAAGCCATCACCCCTTGCATCGGCTTATGCAGCATTGCAACACTTGCTGGCGATCATTGTTGGCATCATTACGCCGACGCTCATTATTGGGGGAGTTTTGGGATTGGGTGAGCGAATCCCGTATTTGATCAGTATGTCATTGATTGTTTCCGGTGTGGCAACTTTCATTCAGGCCAAACGTATTGGACCAATCGGTTCTGGATTACTGAGTGTACAGGGCACTAGTTTTGCGTTTTTGGGTGCAATTCTCACTGCGGGTTTTATTGTCAAAGGTCAGGGCGGTGGACCGGATGAAATACTAGCAACCATTTTCGGAATTTGTTTCGTGGGTGCTTTTATTGAGATCGTGTTAAGCCGATTCCTGCATGTGCTGAAAGGGATTATCACTCCTGTTGTAACTGGTACAGTAGTGATGTTGATCGGCCTCAGTCTGGTTAAAGTAGGGATTACTGATATGGCAGGCGGGAAATGGTTATTGGATAACAAACCGGAATTTTTTGGCTCTGCTCAAAACCTTGGTTTAGGAATTCTGGTTTTGGTAGTTGTCTTAATCCTCAACCGCAGCAAAAATCCAATGATCCGCATGAGTTCAATTGTGGGGGGAATTCTGGTTGGCTATCTTGTCGCCTGGTACATGGGTAAAGTTAATTTTGGCCACATGTCCACTGTGGAAATGATGAGCATTCCCATTCCATTTAAATATGGTTTTGCTTTCAATTGGACGGCTTTTATCGGAGTGGCTTTCATTTATGTCATCACAACGATTGAGTCCACCGGTGATTTAACTGCAACCTCAATGCTCTCTGGAGAACCTGTTGAAGGTGACATATACTTGGAACGCATCAAAGGCGGTGTTTTGGGAGATGGTGTCAACTCTGCAATTGCAGCGATTTTCAACACTTTTCCAAATACAACCTTCAGTCAAAACAACGGTGTGATTCAGATGACCGGAGTTGCGAGCCGTTTTGTGGGAATGTATCTCGCAGTTTTTCTGGTGATACTTGGTTTGTTTCCGGCCATAGGCGGATTCTTCCGTTCACTGCCGAATCCTGTTTTAGGTGGTGCAACGATAGTAATGTTTGGAATGGTTGCAGCAGCAGGCGTGAAAATCATTGCTTCGATGGGACGCTTGGGACGACGTGAAATGTTGATCATTGCAGTCTCACTGGGAATTGGGCTTGGGCTTGCTTTTGTTCCGGAAGTTCTCAGCCAAACTCCAAAAGCAATTCAGCAAATTTTTGGTTCAGCCATCACCTCAGGTGGTTTGGCTGCTTTGATCTTGAATCTGATTTTGCCGAAAACTGAATCATAAATTGATTCTTAAAATTAAATGTGGGGCAGACTTTCAGTTTGCCCCTAATTCCGGCGTGCTTCAACGATGTTTCGGAATGAGCCAGCCTGTACTTCCTCTACCGAAACTCCCGCACTTTCTACATCTTCAGGATCAATCGCACCACTGTTTAATGCACGGAAAAAATAATTGAGCAATCCCTGACCAGTTGCAGCGTCATCAAAAACATCACCACTTACTGTTGCCGAAGAAGCCTGTTCCACCAAATTACGCAGACGTCCAGTAGACACCTGTAATTGTTCCAGAAAAAATGCTGCATTTGCTGCGTAACGTACAGGTAATTGTGCAGGATGCAAATCCCAACCCTGGTAAAAAGCGTTGGCCAGTGAATGCCGGATATGTCCGTAAGACAGTTTCCATGAACGGTGAACGTTTTCCAAATTTTCACTATTTTGCAAAGCAGAAAGATTTTCACCATGATGCGGAGCAAGCGGAATGATGTTGGTTGCGCCGTCGGACAGAAAAATTCCGGAGCCGCCAAAAGCAACTTTCATCACCTGCCGTGCAAAGTCGCAAACCTCGTTGTCCATTGTTTGGTAAGCTGCAATCAAATCACAGGATGCGGTATAATCGTATGTCCCAAAGTGCGCACCCACACAGCGGTGCCCGGCGGCATTCGCGATTTTTCTGGCAGTCACTTCACCATCTGCGTTAAAAACTGACTGGGTGGTTTCGATCATGATTTCCATTTTCAGCTCGCCTGAATTCAGCACGGAATCTGCTTCCAGAACTTCAAATACCTTGACCAGGGCAGCCGCTTGTTCCGGAATTTCGACTTTCGGTAAAGTAACCACAAAATTATCCGGAAGCACTCCGCCTGTTTCCTCCAGCAAAGTACTGACAAAAATATTCAGCGTTCTCACTGAACGTTCCACAAACTCAGAATTAAACGGTTTAATCCGAATACCGATGAACGGTGGTAAAATATTCTGCTTCATTCCGTCAGCCACTTCTTTTGCTCCCTGAACGGCCACTGCATCTTCTTTCTCATCCGGATGTATGCCGAATCCGTCTTCGTAATCCAATCTGAAATCTTCAACAGCCTCACGCTCCAACTTTTTCTTAACTTGTGCGTAAACTCTCCATGCGAGCCAAACCGCACTGTTTTTCGGGTCGATGCCGTTATTTTGTATTTCAGTCAGCAAGGCATCGATTGCAGCATTGTTGTCTGGCAAACTGTCCGCATCTTTCAAACCAAGTGCATTTGCGAAAGACACAAAATCTGGTGCAAAATCAGTCAAACTCTTGTTTGCGAGTAGGGCAAAGTTTTTAGCAGATTCAGCTTTAAATAAGTGTGCCCCTTCGTAGAATGTCTGAACTGGTTGACGCCGCAGGGATTTGCCGGGATAATTTTCTTCAAAAGAACGGTTTGCTCCGGCAAGCAGCTTGAGGATTCCTGAAGTCTTTTCGTCGCTTAAAATAGTTTTCATTGAAAGTGATATTTGAAATGATTTAACAGTAATTTTAATCCGCCTTAACACCGGAAACACGAAAGCGACTCACTCCTCCATCCGGAAAAATATTAAGACGCAGATGAGTGACTGCACCTACAGCTTGAAGTTCCGCTTCAAAAAAATGTTGATGATCCGCTTGAAGATTTTGTTCCGGAAGCAAAGTCTGCCATGCTATTTTAGCCGTTTCCCAACTATCAGCTGAATTATCTGCTGGTAAATTTGCTGGTAAAAATGCAGCATCGACTGAACAACGATCCGGAAAATTACCTTTGAAAAAATTTGTATCAACTTCGATTTTCCTGACCTCTCCTTTGCGTGCAAGCCGTAAAACAACCCAGTCATTTCCGGGGTTTCGCCTACGCCGAGTTTCCCAACCGTCACCCATATTGATGCCACGTCCGGGTGCAATCAAATTTCCCATGTGTCCAAAATGTTGATCGTTGCAGGCCAGAGCCAAACCACCGTGCCATGATGCAGAAAGATCAATTATTTCATCCGCGCCAATCGTTGACCAATCCATGTGTGGTTCACCATAAACTCGGAGCCGCGCTACTCCGCCGTCAGGATAAATATGCAGGCGCACATGAGTCCAGCGTTGATCACTGCTAACTTCAAATAAGTTTTGTGAAGTTCCTAAGAGCGGAGATTTAGCGAGCAGTTCCGTCCATTCTGTAGAGTCGTCTGGATCGCCGGTGATTTCGCAGGCTTCCAGTGAGGCAAACGGTGGAAAGTTTCCGGTGAAATGATTGGTGTCAATATCGAGTGCTCGTATTTTTCCGGGTACACCTAAGCGGACGTTACACCAGTCATGCCCTGGAATACGTTTCCGTCGAGATTCCCAACCGTCCATCCATTTTCCGTCGTTAGTGAATTTACCGGGAATAAAAATACCGCGTCCGGGTTTGATTAAATTTTCTTTTTCTGCAAAAAAATCATCCGTTGTTTCCAAAACTACAGAGCCGAGTCTTTCTTCTGCAAGGTTCAGATATTGACTTGAATAACGCTCATCGTGTGGTGATTCCAAAGTGTCTCCTTAAATTTATAAATGTGTGCTAATTTTGGGGTTGATGGTTTTTGTGCCAGTGCTGTGCAATGTCAATTCGGCGGCAGAGCCAGACGTCTGCATGACTTTGTACATGAGCAATAAAATTTTCCAGAGAGGCAATTCGTCCTGGTCGACCAATGATCCGGCAGTGCAAACCGATACTCAACATTTTCGGTGTGGCTTCGCCCTCTGCATATAACACATCGAAGGCATCCCGAAGATAGCAAAAAAACTGCTCGCCGGAATTAAAACCCTGTGCTGCAGCAAAGCGCATATCGTTGGTGTCCAGGGTGTAGGGAACTACCAGATGCGTTTCGCCTACAGGAGTTTCTACCCAGTATGGCAAATCGTCCGCGTATGAATCCGCATCGTATAAAAAGCCTCCGGCTTCCTGCACCAAACGTTGAGTGTTGACGCTGGTTCGTCCTGTGTACCAGCCCAAGGGTCTGTTGCCGGTAACACGCGTATGAATTTCAATGGCTTTGTCAATGTGTTCACGTTCGATGTCTTCCGGAATATCTTTATAATCAATCCAGCGATAACCGTGAGAAGCAATTTCCCAATCCGCTTTCAGCATGGCTTCTACTGCATCCGGATTACGCTCCAATGCCATCGCTACTCCAAAAATTGTTACAGGAATATTCCGGCTGGTGAAAAGCCGATGTAAGCGCCAAAATCCGGCTCGGCTTCCATATTCATAAAGAGACTCCATGCTCATGTGGCGTGCTCCGACAAAAGGCGGTGCACCAATAATTTCCGAAAGAAATGTTTCTGACGCAGGATCACCGTGCAGAATACAGTTCTCAGCGCCTTCTTCGTAATTTATCACAAATTGAACGGCAATCCTGGCTTTCGCCGGCCACTGCGGATGTGGAGGATTTTGACCGTAACCGATAATGTCCCGGGGATAATATTCCATGAGTTTTCTAAAAAAAAATGGCTATATTTTTCAAATAATACTAACCTTTATTTTAAGAAAATTATAACTAAAAATCTAGACCCTCATTGATTTTATGGACTCATACATTATCGAATGGTTAAATCTGGTTGTCCGCTGGATTCATGTGATCACAGGAATTGCCTGGATTGGCGCCTCATTTTTTTTCAATTGGCTGGACAGCCAACTCACACCTCCAGAAAATCCTGAACCGAAAGTTGAGGGTGAATTATGGATGATACACAGCGGCGGATTTTATCAATTGGAAAAAACAATGATTTCGCCGTCCGAAATACCGAGGGTTCTACATTGGTTTAAATGGGAGGCCTACTCCACCTGGATCAGCGGAATTTTCCTGCTCGGAATTGTCTATTACACGGGTTCCGGAGTTTATTTGATTGATTCTCAAATCGCGGATTTAAGTTACTGGATGGCGGTCAGTATAAGTTTAGGAACAATTCTGGCGGCATGGCTGGTTTATGATTTTCTCTGGGCTTCTTCGTTGGGCGAGAAAGGCTGGTTTCCAGTGGTTATTTCATTTTTGCTTTTGTTCGGAGTAATTTGGTGGTTTCATCAATGGTTCGGTTCACGTGCTGCTTACATCCATGTTGGTGCAGTGATGGGAACCTTGATGGTGGGAAATGTCTGGCGGCGGATTATTCCATCGCAAACAAAACTGGTGGATGCTGTCAAAGCTGGTAAAAGTCCGGAAGCGTCCCTGGGAATAAAAGCTAAGCAGCGCTCTATTCATAATAATTACATGACACTGCCGGTTGTGTTTATTATGATCAGCAACCATTTTCCAAACACTTTTGCGCATCAAATGAATTGGCTGATCTTAGTCGCAATCATCGTGATTGGCGCCACGGTAAGACATTTTTTCAATCTCAAGAATAAAGGCCATTTGAATATTTGGATTTTGCCGGTTGCGATGGCTGCTATTTTTGCACTTATCTTTGTGACCAAACCGGCAGATTCGATTACGAATTCTGCGGACACAGTTACATTTGGAACAGAGCATATTCCATTTGCACTTGTGCGTACCATTCTGGATCAGCGCTGTCTAAGTTGTCACTCAACAACACCTACCGATGAGGTTTTCAAAACTGCACCCAAAGGCA